>BNJU01002279.1_pt1 | contig 166106 bp, 191 predicted proteins | sample 8539281 | NCBI WGS metagenome assembly BNJU01 (sample SAMD00202456, study PRJDB9452) | human saliva metagenome | isolation source: human saliva | place: Japan | reverse complement strand
ATCCGTTCAAAATCAAGTTGATACAGTGCCTTAGCTAGGACAAGAGGAGGTAAATTCTGTGGTGGTTCGTATAATCGTACTCCTTTTGCAATCCGACGAGTTCTGGTACTGATAAAATACCGGATCCAGGGAATGAAAGCGAGAATAAATAAAAGAATCGATACAATTGGTACAACCTTGAGTAGAAGAGTCCGATAGAGGAACGTTTTTTGTTCAATGGATTTCTCTTTTTTGAGAAATTTCTCTTTTCCATTTCCCTTGTTAATCTCATTTGCTTGGTCTCGACGCAGGGCTTCTGTCATTGGCCAATAGGCATGCAGTTCGAGCTTTCCATTTTTTGGAAAATTCTTTGTCCAAATATGATAACCAGTTGCAGTCTGTTCGACTTGGGCTGGTGGATTAAAGTAACCAGTATGGGCATACAGTTTTCCCTGCTTGGCATCCAAGCCATCCACATAAAAATCTAATTTCGCGACTTTCTCATCTCCATCTGAAATAGGAAACCAGTTCAATTCTGCAATATCCTTGTAGAAAGTCAAGAGATGATCAATCTTCCATTTCACTTTGATCTTGACCGTGCCACCGACGATACGGGCATTGTATATTTTTAATTGACGGCCATCTTCCAGGTCTGTTTCCTCTACACGAATCTCTCGTTTTTCCCCATCCACATAGGCTTCCACCTCAGGATTACGATGAATCTTAAACCCTTTTGGAAGAGGATCAGCGCTTCCTAAGGTCACATATTGACCATGATAGCCTGTCTGAAACTGATAGGTGATCTCTTGTGTAAATGTTGCCTGGCTATCTTCCTGCAATTGGAGGTGACCCACATAGGATTCAATCGAATAGCGAACTTCTTCATCCGCATGTGCTGTCGTTATTGTACAAAACAAACTCCAAACGAGGGAGATCATTAGCAAGAAACGCTTCATATATTCTCCTTTAATATAAAACAGGGTTGAGACCAAGATGTCCCAACCTTCCTACTTGTTATTTTCTCACTTTCACCCGCTCACTTCTGCGACTGAAGAACTGATTAAAGAGTAATAAAGCAAGGGCTAAAATACTGGATACAACCAGATAGTTGAGCCACACCTTATCCCCTCTCATAATCGGAGGGCGGGCCATCAAGCCGTAATTTCCTCCCGTCAATTGATTGACTCCAACCAGGAATAAATCTAAGGCAAAGGTATAGAGAACAATCTGACTATTTTTTAAGAGGTTTCGATCATACCATCTCAAGAGATAAATCAAGGAATTGATGAGGAGACAGTAATGTCCGAGGAGGAAAGAAAAACTCGTAATATGAGGGAAAGTGTAGGGATCAAAGACTGGATAGCCCAAAGCAAAGATGGCTCCACTCACTCCCATCAAGGCAAAGAACTGTTTGCTTTTCCATCGGTCTGGTAAAAACAAGACCGCAAACATGGCCAAGCGGCAATGATAAAATGGTAAGCTATTGGACCAAGGAATGTGGTAGGCAAAATACCACAGATACAGCAAATTAACTGGAAGCCTTGTAAGTATTGAAAGCATTTACGAAATTGCTCATTCTGATAATAGCGAAGTGACATCATAATCGCTGTCACAACGAACAAGACCATCACACTATACCAAAGTGCTGAGATTGCTGGTGGTGCTGTTGATTCTGTAGTGAAAAAATGATGCATAAAATCTCCTTATTTAAACAGATTTAGGTATTCTTCTTTTCTTACTGTACTGAACGATCGTATTGATAAAAATCAGTGTCACCGTCATGAGAACTGTCACGATCAAATAGTTGAGCACAAGGCCATGGTCACCGATCACAGGAGGACGACGCATAAAGCCGTAGTTTCCACCTGTTGCGAGATTAGCAAGCTGAATAATGGCATTGACCCCAACAGTCATCTGACAGATTTTCCAAACAGCCCCTTCTTCCACCTGGTAGGATTGAACCAGATAGATCAAACAGTTGGCCAGGAGAGCCCAGTGACCAAAGACATTGTTGATCGAGGAAACGTGAGAAAACGGATAGGGATAAAAAACAGGATGAACCAAGGCCATAATGGAGCCAAAGACTCCCACGAGGGCAAAATATTGTTTGAAGCTGCTCTTAGGAGCTAAGAGAATAATCCACATGGCCATCCGGCTATGATAGAAGGGAAGACTCTCTGAAAGAGGCAAGCGAGCAGCTAGATACCAAGAGTTGATGATGAGCAACTGGATCAACTGCCCCCAATACCAAAAGTTTTGGTAGCCTTTAGAGTGAGCAAACCGAATGGACAGAACTCCCACTACCACCAATGAAGTCGGCAATAAGAAATACCAAGCCCCCAATTGAGGAGGGGCCGTTGGTTGACTGGTGAAAAATAAGTCCCAAAGTGTCATGATTTCTTTCCCTTATCTGCTCTTTTTATTCTGAACGCGAAACTATACTCTCTTCGACCATCTTGTATTTGTATTTATAGCGTTGATTGACCAAGCAAATACCAGCTACCATCACGATGCTGACCAAGAGGTAGTTCAAGAGAGCACCGTGGTCTCCAATGATTGGTGGACGTCGTAAGAAGCCGTAATCTCCTTTCGTCAAAAGGTTGACCAAGAAAATCAAGGCATTCATGCCAAAGGTGATCTTAACAATTCGTAGGCTGTCTTGTTTTTCAGATTGATAATGATCCTGAAGGTAAATCAAACTATTGGCAAACAAGGCCCAGTGACTAAAAATCAGATTGAGTACAGTGATATGGGGGAATGGGAAGGGATCAAAGGCTGGATAAACCAAGGCCGCAATGGATCCTAGAACTCCCAACAAGGCAAAAATATTGCTTGATATAGGTCCCTCTCGGAGCAAAAAGGATCGCAAGCATGGCCAGCGGCAATGATAAAAAGGCAAATTATCTGTCAGAGGCATGTGGGCTAGAATATACCAAGCATTGATGGTTAAGACTTGAATCAATTGTGCCCAGTACCAAAAAGCGTTGGTAGCTTTTTGACTGCGCATATTTGATAGAAAAGTAACCAACTACCAACAAAGATGCTGGCAGAATGAAATACCAGAGACCAAACTCAGGCGGGGCTGATTTTTGGTTCGTAAACAATAAATCCCAAAGTGTCATTTTATATCCCTTTAATTTTTATAGATCGTTTTTAATCACAATACAAATCTCGTTTCCCATCATAAACCTCCCAAAGGAAGTTCAATTGTTCTTCTGTATTGCGCTTGGTAGAAAGAGCAGGCATTTTCTCTCTCACAAAAAATGCAAGGTCGGAAATTTCCTGATTCTGTTGAAAACTTCCATCCAGCAATTCACATTCAAATACCAATTTCACATATTGGCGGCTTTGCAATTGGTAGCGATTGGTATCAAATACTGCCAACAACCGATTGACACGTGCTACATAGCCCGTTTCTTCTTGGATTTCCTTTAAAATATTTTCTTTAGGAGAATAGCCAACCTCACCAAAACCACCCGGCAAAGCCCAGGTCTCTTCTCCCTGACCTTTCACCAGACAAAGTTTTCTATCTTTGACAATCCAAGCCCTAACATCAATTAAGGGGGTGTCATAATAGTTTGTCGGTCGAAACAAATCCGATAATTCTTGTGAATTCAGATCAGTCATTTCTCTCACAAGATCCTGTAAAATTTCACGAATATCCTGGTAGCGCTCTTGATCAAATGGATCTTTTGAGAAGGCTAAGCCTGTATTGGTGATTGAAATCAAGCGCTGAATGTCCTTCAGTACATTATTACTTACCATTCTCCAATTCCTCTACTAATTTAGCTAGATTCATGGAATTGCTTCCCTTGATAAGGATTTGGTCTGGCTCTTTCAAGCTTTCCTTGACTTGTTTGACCATGTCCTCAAACTGATCTTCCTCAGCTGTCTTCTTGAAATAATAGACATGTCCGAGTGGGAACATCTGACTCGCTAACTGAGCCAATCCCGCAATGTCTTGACCGTAGAAAATAACCGTATCCAAGACATCTGGCGAGAGGCTGAGAATCATTTGGTTGTGCAGATCTACAGATTGCTCCCCTAGTTCTTTCATATCTGCCAGGACGGCTAATTTTCGACCATTTGGATTGGCAGGAATAGTCGAGAAAGTTTCTAAGATTAGGCGCATGGCCGTCGGGTTGGCATTGTAGACATCGGATAAGATATCTGCTCCGTTACTTGCCTTCTTCCATTCTGTCCGGTTGCGTGTTAATTGCAAGGTTTCGAAACTATCACGAATCGCAGCTTCACTTACTCCTTCTTTCAAGGCAACATAAGCTGCAATCATAGCATTGGTCGCATTGTATTTCCTGTTACTGGAAGATCGATCGCTTCTTCTAAGAAATTAGCTCGGAAAGTTAAGCTATCCTTTCGCTCGATTAACTCGGTAATAAAAATCTCCTCGTCTGGCCCAAAGCGAACGACTGTTTGATTTTCAGGGAGGTAGGCATTGACGATCGGATCAGCTGGAACTACCAGAAGACCGCCTTCTGGCATCCCATCCGCAATCTGGAGTTTTCCTTTTGCGATCTCACTTCGATCTTTGAAGAATTCCAAATGGGCTTCCCCTATCAAGGTGACAATAGCAGCTTTTGGATGCGCCAGTTCTGACAAGAGATGGATATCTCCTAGATGGTCTTGCCCCATTTCAAGGACCAGTTTGTCCGTCCCTTCTGGCATATGCAAAACCGTATAAGGAAGACCAATTTCGTTATTATAGTTTCCTTGTGTTTTATAGGTCAGGTAGGTGGTGGACAAAAGCTGTGCCAACATATCTTTTGTGGTGGTTTTACCATTTGACCCCGTCACTGCAAAAACATCTACTTTTGTCTTTTGAAGATAGGCTGCAGCAAGTGTTTGAAAAGCGCTCAGCACATCTTCCACCAAAATATAAGGGTGGCCTTCTACCACTTTCTCTGAAAAAGTGGCTACGGCTCCATTTTCAAAAGCAGTCTCAATAAAGTCATGACCATCACGCGCTCCCTTTAAAGGAACAAACAGGTCTCCAGGCCCAATCAAACGGCTGTCAAATTCCAGTTTGACGAGGGCCACATCTTCAAATTGGCTGATATCATTTTTGCATGTACTAGATGAGCAACTTCATGTAATGTGAGATTCATATCCAACTCCTCAGTTCTCCGTAGCGTCCTCAAAGATTTGGACGCTCCTATCAAATTCTTCTCATTATACCATATTCTAGACCACAAAAAAAGTGGCTTGGATAGAAGTCCTAGCCTCTTGATTGTTTTTGGATTGTCGAGCAAGACGCAGTGGTTGAGTGGGCTCTACTACGCTGATTTCATCAGCTTTTACAGCCCTACTCAACTGTGCGGAGGTGGGACGACGAAATCGAATTCTAACGAATTACCGATTTCTGTCCCACTCTCTCTTTTCTTACAACAAATGCGCTTCGTGTTTTTGGAAGACTTCTTTTCCAAGCTCTACTAACTTGGTGATCAAATCTGTATAGTTGAGTCCCATATTGTCCCAAAGCAAGGGATACATAGACCATTGGGTAAATCCTGGCATGGTATTGAGTTCATTTAAGAAGATCTCTCCCTTATCGGTATAGAAGAAATCACAACGCGCTAAGCCCAGACCACCGATCGCACGAAAGGCTTTTTCTGCGTTGGTCCGCATTGTTTTCACAACCTCAGGATCCAATTGAGCTGGAATCGCCATGGTAATTTTGTTGTCGATGTATTTGGCATCATAATCATAGAAGGCCACATCTTTCACAACTTCACCTGGCAAGGTGCTCTTCACATCATAGTTTCCAAGTAGTCCAACTTCGATCTCACGCGCATTGACTCCTTGTTCTACCAAGACACGGCTATCGTATTTGAAGGCCAATTCGAGAGCAGCCCGAAGCTCTGTTTGGTTTTCAGATTTTGAAATCCCTACGCTAGAACCCATATTGGATGGTTTAGTAAAGACAGGATAAGAGAGAGTAGCTTCAATTGCAGCAATTTTCTCATCTATATCATCGCCTTCCACTACAGCTACATAAGGAACTTGTGGAATCCCTGCAGACTCCAAGACCCGTTTGGTCGTGATCTTGTCCATCGCGACACTAGAAGCCAAGATGCCACAGCCGACATAAGGCATTTTCAAGACTTCTAAGAAGCCTTGGATGGAACCATCTTCTCCCATCGGTCCATGAAGCACTGGAAAGACCACTGCTCCTTCCTTGTAAATCGCTGATGGTGCGACTTTTTTAGACCAGTCCACTGTATCGTTGGTCATCAATTTCTCATCATCCGCTGGTTTCTCTTCAAAATCTTGCGTCTGGATGAAATCTCCTGACTGCGTAATAAAATAGGTTTGAACCGAAAATGCTTGGTAATCAATCGCGCGCATCACGCTTTCTGCTGAAAGAACAGATACTTCACGTTCTGCACTACGTCCACCATATAACAGGATTAAGTCTTGTTTACTCATAGTTTCTCCCTAATTGTTCCCTTGATTTCTTACTTGATAGTATACCACAATGATAGCCCTTTCGAAAGAACTTCTCTTATAATTCTGTCCGATTTTCGATCGCGCGAAGAAGGGTCACTTCGTCCGCATACTCGATATCGGCTCCAACTGCTAGCCCCCGTGCCAAACGGGTCACTTTGATGCCTGCTGGTTTGAGCACGCGTGAGATATACATAGAAGTCGCTTCCCCGTCTGCCGTCGCATTGGTCGCAACAATGACCTCAGTAACTGTTCCATCCATCAAGCGACTGAGCAAACTCTTGAGATTGATATCATCGGGTCCCACGCCATTCATGGGTGAGATCAAGCCATGCAAGACATGATAGCGACCGTGGTATTCCTGGATATTTTCCATAGCAGAGACATCCCGGCTATCTTCTACAACAAGAATGAGGGATGGATCCCGCGTTTCATCTCGACAAATCTCGCAGGTTTCTTCATCAGTCAAATTGCCACAAATACTGCAATACCCTAGCTCACGCTTGGCATTTAGTAAGTTCTTGGCAAATTCATTAACATCATCATCTGACATGCCAATAGTGTAAAAAGCAAGACGGGTCGCTGTTTTGATCCCAATTCCTGGCAACTTGGAATAGCTGTCAATTAATTTTGCAATAGGTGCTGGATAAAGCATAGTTTCCTTTCTAATTCATGGGGTGTTTCTGATTGTATAAGTTAATAATGTCACGCGTAATGGAATGACTGACTGTCGCTTGTAGATTGGTATTATGTGGAAAGACCACCGCTACCGCAATCTTTGGATTGTTTGACGGTGCATAAGCCACCACATTGGTATTAATGGCTTGTTTGCCTCCATCGACTGTGGTTTCGGCCGTACCTGTCTTGGCACTAATGGAGACACTGGCACCTTGACCAACAGTTTTCCCTGTCGTCAACCCACTCGTACCATTCGCAACCTGATAGAACCCTTGCTTGATCAAAGCCATGTCCTCCGCTGAGATATGGACCTGATTGAGCTCCTTGGTTTCGATCGCTTTTTTCAACTGACCAAGGCCCCCTTGATCATTATTGTCATAGATGCCTTCGACGACATGAGGACTCACCCTCTTCCCATCATTTGCAACGGTTGCCGCATACTGGGCCAATTGCATCGGCGTATAGTTGTCAAACTGACCAAAGGCATTGGTCAAATAATTGCCGACTGTATACTCTTTCGGGATAAAACCAGTCGATTCATTGGGAAGGTCAATCCCCGTTGATGTTCCAAGACCATACTCTGCAAAAGTAGAGCGCAGTTTTTTCATGGCAGGTTCAACCTGATCCACTTGTAAGGTCATGTTGGGAGTGTAAGGTTGCCCCATCATCTTAAGGGCAATTTGGACCATATAGGTATTGGAAGAGTATTCCAATGCTTCCACCGCATTGATGGAACGACTACCGTATTGGGTAAACCAAGAATTGATAGGAGCTGATCCTGCAAAAAACAATCGGCTGATCAGTCAGAACCTGATTCCCAGAAATGGCTCCATTTTCCCATCCAGAAGTCAAGGTCGCTCCTTTGACTACAGATCCTGGAACGAAGACGTTGGTCACTGTTCCTAAAGCATCTGCTGATAGATCTTGACTACCAGCCTGGTGTTTGATCCCCGCCATGGCAAGGACCTTCCCTGTATCGGGCTCCAGAGCTACGGCATAGACACCTTCGGAGTAGGTCGCATTTCCAGCTTGCAACTCTGCACTAAAGGCGGAGCGAAGGATATCTTCCACCCCTTTTTGGAAATCCAAGTCAATCGAGAGCTTGAGGTTTTCCCCCTTAGCTCCTTTTGAAATGTCTACCACTTTATCCATATTGCCATTTTTATCCAGAAGAATTTCTTTTTCACTGCGTTTTCCTTGAAGGACGTTTTCGTATTCCTTTTCGAGATAAGACGTTCCAACCCGGTCATTGAGGGCATAGCCTTTTTTGACATAGTCCTCGACTTCTTCTGCTGGAAGTCCCGCCTGCTCAGTCGAAACCGTTCCGATGATAGAAGCTAAAGGAGTATCCAAAACCTTGCGGTCCCAACTGGTCGTGATCGCAATTCCAGGAAGGTCCTGACTGTCAGCCGCGATGGTCGCAATCTGCTCAGCTCCTAGTGCTTGCGTCGAAATAATCCCCGTCGCAAAATTCTCTACCGCATTCATTTGGCTATAAAGATAGATAATCTTTTTCTCATCATCTGTGTAACCAAGTTTTGAAGGGTCAATGCTGTCCACTGCCGCTTGATAGATTTTAGCTTCTGGCAGACGATTGCCATCAGTATCAAATTTCTTTTTCTCAGGCAGGTGCTCTACGACCTCTTGGTAGACTTTGGTATTGGCCAGATAGTAATCCACTTCTTGCCGTTCGGTCACTTGAGGATTTTCTACATCAACATACTGCAAGAGTTTTCCAGCTGTCTCTCGCATTTCTTGGGCCGTCATTTTACGATCCCGCGTAAAGGTCAAGACTTGCTTTCCCACATTTTCCACCAAGGGCTTACCAGAAGCATCATAAATTTGCCCTCGCACACTCCCTTGTTTGACCGTCTTTTTGGTAGCTTTTGCCAATTTATCCGTATAGTAGGCTTGGTGAGAGATCTGCATATAGCCAAGTCGGGCGATCAGAACCAAAAAAAGAAGGCAAATCAAACTAAACAGCAGGTAGAGTCTGCGTGTGATCGAATGATTCTCAAACTTCCGTATTTTCTTCTTCATGAAATGTTCTATCCTTCTTTTCTAATCAACACTTATCTTCCATTTTACTATTTTTCCAAGAGTATCTCAAGAAAAGGAAGAGCCCTTTCCTGGAATTTTACAAAGAAAAAAGATTGGACAGGCTCGTCCAATCTTGAAATTAACACAAACTTTTTTACATGTACAACCCTAGGTAAGGTGGTTGAAAAAAATATTGATTTTTAATTTTTAGGCTTATTCAAGCATATGTCGAAACTTTCCGCCGTGAGAAAAGTTCCTGAAACACAATTGTTTCAGGAACTCGGGAGTTTTGAAACTTTAGGTTCAAAACTAAGTCATGGAACTTCGTAGAAGTTCGCTGACGTCCGTACTCACCTAAGGAAAGTTTTTAAGACTATTTTGTATTCAATTTGAGATTGGACAGGCTCGCCCAATCTCTTCTTCTAATAAGTCACAACATTGATTTTTCCTTTGTCATACTCGGCAATGAAAATATCCAAAACATTGTCATAGCCTTCTTTTTCCAATTCAGCCAGCAACCACTCTTCGCTTTTTCCAATTGTTTCCAAAATTTCAAGCTGAACCACTCCATCCGTAATGATCGGATATTTAGGATTTTCATTCCCCGCACGGACAATAATCAATTGACCATTTTGTTCAATAACGGCGCGCTTCACATCTTTTAATTGAAAAATCCCTTGTCCACGTAGTTTCAAAGCAACATCTGAAGCAGAAAGTCCTTTGGAACGACAAGCTTCCGGATCCAGTTTCCCATTTTTAATAATGACAGTTGGTTTGCCATCGATCAAGTGCTTCATAAAACGGACATTGGTATTGAGCCATTTTAAGAGTAAGATCAAAATAGTCCACATCAAGAGAATCACAATGTATTGAAGAATGGTAATGGAGCTATTGTAGATGACCCCACCAATAATTCCCCCAAGAACAAAGTTCTGTATCTGGTCTACTGCAGAACTTGGTGCTAAGTTTCCTTTCCCGGTCACATTGATTACAAATACCAAGGAAATCAAGCCGAGAGCTAATTTAATCAAAATGGCTAAAAAATCTACTGTCATTTGTTCACCTCCACAAGTTCCACGTCTGTTTTATACAGATCCATCTTTTCTAATAGGTAGCTATCTGGGTCAGAGCCTGCGATAGCTCGGTAATAAACCTCTCCAACCTTCAGGATCGCCCCATCTGTGGCTGCTGAAGTATTGACATAGACATCTTCTTTTTGACATCCAACTCCTTTGAGATAACCTCAATAAAACGCAGAGAACGTTGGAATTGGTCATTATTACTTTGGCTATTTTGGAAATTGCTGATACTGATCAAGACCACTGCCACCAGAGTTAAAATGGAGATAATAGATAATTCGCGGAATTTGCTATCGTGCTTCTCCCGATAGGCTTTCACCGCAAAAAAACCAGTCAGAAGAACAAGCAAGCCAGATATCCCAATGGTCACCCAGTTTTGCTGGCTGATCTGACCCAACACATAGTTATAAGAGTAAAATTTCATAAACAACTCCCTTTTTCCAAATGAATTCAAGCTATTATAATAGATTTCACAAGAGATTTCAAGGCATTGTGATCAGAAAATCATTAAAATTTTGTTATAATAAAACTATCAATTATGTCAAGAAAAGGAAATACAATGAAACTCATTTCATGGAATATCGACTCGCTTAATGCTGCATTAACTAGTGATTCAGCACGCGCCAAACTCTCTCAAGAAGTCCTCCAAACCTTGGTTGCTGAGGATGCGGATATCATTGCCATTCAAGAAACCAAGTTATCCGCCAAAGGTCCTACTAAAAAACACCTCGAAATCCTTGAGGAGCTCTTCCCTGGCTACGAAAACACCTGGCGCTCTTCTCAAGAACCGGCTCGTAAAGGCTACGCTGGAACCATGTTCCTCTATAAAAAAGAGCTCACACCAGTTGTGACTTTCCCAGAAATCGGAGCTCCTTCGACCATGGACTTGGAAGGTCGGATCATTACTTTGGAATTTGATGAATTTTTCGTGACTCAGGTCTACACGCCTAACGCTGGTGATGGACTCAAACGTTTGGAAGAACGTCAAATTTGGGACGTTAAGTATGCTGAATATTTGGCTGAATTAGACAAAGAAAAAACCGTCCTTGCAACTGGGGACTACAACGTTGCCCACAAGGAAATTGACCTTGCCAACCCAGCCAGCAACCGCCGTTCACCAGGATTCACAGACGAAGAACGTGAAGGATTTACAAATCTTTTGGCCAAAGGATTTACAGATACCTTTCGTCACCTACATGGTGATGTTCCTGAGCGCTATACTTGGTGGGCACAACGTAGCAAGACTTCAAAAATCAACAATACAGGCTGGAGAATCGACTATTGGTTAACCTCAAACCGCATTGCAGATAAGGTTACTAAATCAGACATGATTGACTCAGGCGCACGCCAAGACCACACACCGATTGTCTTGGAAATTGAATTATAAGGATTTTCTTTATGAACTACAATGCAGTAATTCCCGAGTTTATGGTTTCGAATATAGAACAGTCCCGTTCCTTCTACTGTGATTTGCTCGGTTTCACCATCGAATACGAGCGCCCAGAAGAAAAATTTCTCTTCCTGTCTCTTGAAGATTGCCAGCTCATGCTAGAGGAGGGGACAGTTGAAGAATTAGCTGAACTAACCTACCCATTTGGCCAAGGAATTAACATCTCCTTTGGTATAGAGGATGTCCCTAGGCTCTATCAGAAATTGTTAGAAGCCAACTATCCTATTCATCGCCCATTAATTAAAAAGAAAATTTCGTGTTGACGACCATTATATCTATCCTCATGAATTTGCAATTCTGGATCCAGATGGCTATTTTTTTAAGATTTAGTGAATAAGAAAAATAGATCACTAGAGTAGAAAAAGAAACAAAAAAAGAAAGAGACTAATCACATTGATTAGTCTCTTTTAGTTTTTTAAGGATTATTTCCCCGGAGTATTCGGATCTAGGCCCCAAGATTGCTCGAGAACAGGTCTTAAGGATTTAATCATATCTTCTGAACCTTGGATTATGATTGTGTATACTTTATCTCCTTTTTGGAATACCCATACGTATAAAGTACTCCCATCTTTAACTGTTACTTTTATTAAGAAAGCGTCCCCACCGGCAAATATAGCTTTTACACCTTCTATACTAGTTCGATTTTTGTGTTTTCCGAATGAGCTATATAAACGGTTCGCAAGTAACTCTGCGTCAAAGGTTTCGTTGGGGCCAAGTTTAACAGTATCTTTAGTGTTTGAATCCATTATTAACGCATTGTTTTTGTCTGGTGATAAATATTCGAGCGCTTTGCTACTTCGAGTAGTGCGTACGACCCAATCTTTAGGGATATTGATATAACCAAATTTTTCATTTCCGATACGTTGAGTATCTGCAAGGGATATTTCTTTTGCCCCAGAAGAAGACCCAGGAGTTGTTGTTTGAGTTGTTGTCGTTGGTGCATCCGTAGTTTCTTTAGTGACTTCAGTTGTTGGTGCTGCTGTAGTTTTGTTTGTTTTCTTTTCTCCATTTCCGCATGCTGATAGTATAAATGCAGATAGGAGCGTCATAGAACCTAATAAGATTTTGTTTTTCACAATGCTTAACCTCCTTAAGTGGTTGACTTACAAATATTTTATCATTTTTTAGAGTTTATTTAAATAGGAAACGTTTTCGCTAAAAAGCATAGGGTACAACAAAAGAGAATTTCTTGTTGGCGACCATTATATCTATCCTCATGAATTTGCAGTTTTAGATCCAGATGGCTATTTTTTAAGATTTAGTGAATAGAATGATGATCACCCGTCTATAGTTAAGAGGCTGGGCCAAAAGTCCTAGCCTCTTAACTGTTTTTGGATTGCCGAGCAAGATGCAGTGGTTGATCTATCTTTCATCTAAAAGAACGAGATGGACTAACATTCGATACCTAAAAAACCGGAACCCTCACATGAAGGTTCCGACTTTTTTTATCCTCATTGATGGAACAATGATTGATTTATTTTTTCTTTTCGATGTGATCTTTGAGATCTTCTTGAGCTTTTTTATTGGATTCTGCTTTTTTCTTCAACCATTCTTCTTTGGCCTTGTTAAAGTCTTTTGTGGTGACAACATCTTTGGACATTTCAAGGTATTTGTAGAAGGTTCCTGTTCCTTTTGTACCAACCCATGAAGCAGCACGGCTGTATGGTACGGTCCGTTGAAGCATTGGAGCACCACCATTTGAAACAGTTGGAAGCGTAATCGAGCTATCTGTCAACCATGCTTGCGCTGCTGCATATTTTTCATAGCGTTTTGCTTGATCCAACAATTCAGCATCGGCATCTTTCAACATGTTAGCGTATTGATCCAAACCAACTGTTGCAATGGCTGGATTATTTGAACCTGCATCAATACCAAGATAGTAGAAGACAGAACCATTTACTGGGCTGATACTTTCGAGGTAAGTCGATGGGTCTTGGTAGTCAGGAGCCCAACCACCGCCTGAGATATCGTAATCTCTCGCAGCAGCAGTATCGCTGAAGTAGGTGATATTTTGGAAATCATCATCCGAAACCTTTTGAAGGTCTACAACGACATTGTCTGCACCAAGCGCTGACTCTACAGATTGTTTGAAGGAGCTAGCTTGTTGGACCATGCTGTTGTCCACTTGGCTGACAATGTAGTCCAAATGAATTGGGAATTGAACGCCTTGTTTTTGCAATTCAGCTTTGGCTTTCGCAAATGAAGCTTTGGCTTTTTCTGGGTTGTAAAGGCTAGTTTGACCATCGGCCAGGCTCACACCCTTCCATTGATCCCCATAGGTAACCAATTGTTTTTCAACGACTTTACCAAAATCTTCTCCATTGACTTGGACATAAGTTGGTGGCACCAAAGTGCTACGAAGGGTATTTTCAGCCGCATCAGATCCAGATACTTGTGCCGCATATGATTTGCGGTCAAAGCCAAAGTTCACCGCTTGACGGAAGTCCTTGTTCAGGATTGCTTTCTTGGTAGAAGCTTTTTGTTCATCCGTAGTTTTGGCAGTGTGGTCATACTTTTGACGGTCCAAGTTGAATCCAAGATAGTAGGATGTTCCCAATTGCAAACCGTAGACAATGTTGTCGCCAAAGTTTTTCTTAACACTCTTATAAGTCGAGCTGTTTGGCATAACAGATGCAAAGGAATATTGACCTTTTTCAAAGTTTTTAATGATAGAATCTGGGTTTGATCCATCGTTAAAGGTCAATTTGACATTGTCGATATGAACATTTTTCGCATCGTAATAGTCTTTGTTCTTGACCAATTCAATTTCAGATTTTGAAGTCAAAGATTTCAAGTAGAATGGACCATTGTATAAGATGCTGCTAGGTTTCAAAGAACCAAAATCTTTTCCTTGAGATTTCAAGAAATCCGCATTGACTGGGAAAAGAACACCTGAAGTTGTTTTGGAGTTCCAGAAGCTTTCTGGACGGACCAAGGTATATTGGATGGTGTGATCATCTAAAGCTTTCACTCCAACTGTGTTAAAGTCTTTGGTTTCCCCTTTTACGTAGGCATCCAAACCTTTGATCGAATTTGAATCAAGAAGAGACCTTCTGATTTAGACTCAACCGCGTGTTTAATCCCTGTAATAAAGTCTTGAGCCGTTACAGCACCATATTCTTCTCCTTCACTCGTATACCATTTGGCATCCTTACGAAGTTTGTAAGTATAGGTCAATCCATCTTCAGAGACAGTCCAATCTTCTGCTAGACTTGGCACAAAGTTTCCGTATCGGTCGTTTTCAAGAAGACCATCTACAAGGTTACTTGTGACATCTGAAGTTGTTGTACGAGTTGCAGCGATGTAATCCAAGGTATTTGGATCTGCTGAATAGACGAATGAGTAAGTTGCTTGATTGCTACTACCACCGCCACATCTTTCGCTAAAAAGAAAGGCACCTGCAACAGAAACTCCTGCAAGAGCTAACAGTTTTTTTGCTTTCATCACTATCTCCTTATGTTAGATTTTCTACCATTATACACTATTTCTTAAAAAAAACCAAATTTATTTAAAAAAAGTTCGTTATTTCTGAATGAATATAATAAGATATAAAGAAAAAGCATCTTGAAATCGATCTCAAAGAAGCCGGATAGAGGAGTCTAGGCACCTACCACCAGATCCAACATAGATATCACCTTTCAATCCTTTTAATAAATATACGTTTCATTACAAAAAAAGAACCTCTGCTCTTTCGAGCAGAGGAACTAATTCCTAATCAAAATGATAGAGTTGTGGATACTGGTCACATTCAGGATTTTTAGGATGGCAGATGGCCCGTCCAAAATAAATCATGGCTTGATGGGCCGCTAGCCATTCGCTCTTTGGCAGAACATCCATGACCCGCTTTTCAACTTCCAATGGCGTCGCTGATTTCTTGACGATATCATGGTGCTTGCAGATCCGCTCCACATGGGTATCGACAGCAAAAGCTGGAATCCCAAATCCTACACTCATAACCACATTAGCTGTCTTGCGTCCTACTCCTGCTAGACTTTCTAACTCTTCACGAGTCTGAGGCACTTGACCATCAAAATTGTCTAGCAATTGCTGGGCACATTTTTTGAGAAATTTGGCCTTATTTCGATAGAGGCCTAATTTAGAAATATGCTTGGCGATATCAGCTTCACTGGCTGCTGCCATGGCTTGTGGGGTTGGAAAAGCCGCAAACAAACCTGGTGTCGCTTTGTTAACAGCCGCGTCTGTCGTCTGAGCTGAGAGCATGACTGCCACTAGTAATTCAAAATGATTACGGAAATCCAGACTTGGCTTGGCATCTGGAAAGAGGGCGATAATTTCTTCAATCACATGACGTGCCCGTTTCTTTGATAAAACCATATTCTCTCCTTTACATTACTAGTCTTTATTATAGCATGAAAGTTCTCTATTTCTGAAAGAATCGGCTTCAGAAAAAGACTAGTCCGTAGACGAGTCCTTTTCAATTAGTCTATAAAATGAGTATGCTTGGTAATCCATTGAGTGACCTTGATATTTAACCAGAACACATAGATCCCAAATGTAATGATGGTAAAGAACCACCATTTGATCCAATTTCCAAATAACTGCATAGCCGTGCCGTCAAAGTACTGACGACGACCATCAATCACGGTATGCTTGACCTTCCAGTTATACATAATGCACACACCCCAAGGAGCACAAATCCCAAAAGTAAATACTGTAATGAAGGTTGCTAATAAAACATGGCCAATATATGAAAATAGGCCTCCATCAAAATACGATTCACGATACATGTTCAATTTCCCTATATTTTTTCTACACCAATCTCTTCAAAAAGGTAATCAGGGTTTGAGCAGAGCGTTCACCAGCCTCTACGATAAATTCATCAAATGAAATGTTGGCTGCGTGATCTGCCGTATCACTCATAGCTCGAATGACCATGAAGGGACGTCCAGCTGCATGAGCGGCTTGGGCAATAGCGGCCCCTTCCATTTCAACTGCCAAGACTTCTGGGAAATGTTCCCGAATGGCTGCGACTTTTTCTTCACTCGCGATAAAGCTATCTCCTGTTGTAATCAAGCCCACATGTGTGGTTGCAGCTTCTTCTTCCAGAACTTTTTTCATTTCTGATACAAAATAGCGACTGGATTCAAAGTAAAGTGGTTGACCTGCCATTTGACCATACTTATAGCCAAAGGCTGTCACATCCACATCATGATAGGCCAATTTGTCCGCAAGGACGATATCCCCAACAGTCATTCCTGGGGCAACGGCACCTGCAGAACCCGTATTGATAATGGCTTCCACTTTGAAATCATTGGCCAAAACTGCTACGCTCATAGCAGACATGACTTTTCCGATACCACTTTCCACCAAAACGACCTCATGGCGTCCAATTGATCCTGTATAGTAGACTTTTCCAAGACGCAGATGCTTTTCCCCATTTTCAAGGGCTTCAACCAAGATCTTCAACTCCTGGGGCATGGCTGCAATAATTCCAATTTTCATGTCATTTCTCTCCTTGTGACGACCTTATAGACGCCAAATAGCAATGATCAAGGCAATGAGGAGCACAATGATCCAGAACAAAATCTTATTGAGTTTGGATTGGACCACGCTTTGTTTGCGTTCTTCAATGCGACGACTCTTGGTCACTGTGGGCTCCACTTGGATCTGCACAGTATCCTGAGAATAACGCTCTTGTGGACGCTCCATACGACTCTCTCTCATAGGACGTTCATAGCCAAATCCTCTGTGGTCTGTCCGAATAATTTTCGTCTCTTCCGCATCGACCATATTAGGACCGGTGATGTCCTCACCTCGCCTTGCTCGTTCAATCATTTCATCGGTTAATAAAGGTTTTCCCATCGGATCCTCCTCTATTTATTGATTAAGTCCCAATATTGAATAGCCATGATGGTCTTGGCATCACAGATTTCACCTGAAAGGATCAAATCTTTCGCTTCCTTCAAGGTCACTTCTAATAACTCTAAGGTCTCATCCGCATCTTGTGGACGTGGATTTTCCACCTTTTTCAAGTTAGTCGCACCATAAAGTTTGATCCGCTCATTACAAAATCCAATAGCTGAATAAAAATCATACAACAACTCTAGATCCGCTGTGTAGCCAATTTCTTCTTCCAACTCACGCAGAGCAGCCGCTTTAGGATCTGCATTTTCTCCCTTTTCTAACTTCCCTGCTGGAATCTCCACCGAGGTCCGTTCAATCGCCTTGCGGTACTGCTTGACCAAGATCGTTTTCCCATCTTCTGTGATCGGCAAAACCGCTACTGCTCCGTTATGGAAGATTAAATCACGCTGCGCTTGGCCTTTTCCAGCGGGTAGTTCTACTTGATCAGTGACCACTTGGAAAATCGGTCCCTGATAAATCTCCTTGCGCTCAATGGTTTTTTCTTCAAATTGCATGAGAATCTCCTATTTATTTTTAGGATGGTGTGGCAAGCGAAGGGCATACTCTTCTTTATTCACTTGACGGCCACGACCAATCGCAATCGCATCAGCTGGTACATCCTTGGTAATGGTTGATCCAGCACCGACTAAGGAATTGTCGCCTAATTCAACTGGCGCAATAATCGTCGAATTGGATCCGACAAAGACATTGTTTCCAATCGTCGTTTTAAACTTGTGTTGGCCATCATAATTCACTGTGATGGTTCCTGCACCAAAATTAACGTTGCTGCCAACTTGGCAGTTGCCAATGTAAGTCAAATGACCAGCTTTGGTATTTTCGCCAATAGACGAACCTTTGACTTCGACAAAGTTTCCAATATGGACATCTTTGGCGAGGCTAGAACCTGGACGAATATGAGCAAATGGTCCTACCGTTACGCCATCGGCTACCGTGCTCTCTTCAATCATAGAGTTGGTGATGACAGCACCTGCACCAATTTCACTGTCCACGATATAGGTGCCATTGGTTAAACGGTCTCAGCCCCAATTTTTGTGTGCCCTTTTAGGGTAACATTGGCTTCGATTTGCACTTCTGGTGCGATCTCAACATCGACATCGATATAGGCCGCATCTGGATTAACAAAGCTCACTCCATTGACCATGTGGGCTTGGTTAATGCGACGACGCATGATGCCTTCTGCTGTTGCAAGGGCCACGCGGTCGTTAACCCCGAGACTTTCATCAAAATCTTTGAGCGTATAGGCCCCAACTTTTTCACCAGCTTCACGGAAAATACCGATGACATCCGTGATATAGTATTCACCTTGGGCATTGTTGGTATTGATATTTTTCAATGCTTCAAAGAGGCGCGCATTGTCAAAGATATAAGTCCCTGTATTGATTTCTTTAATTTGTTTTTCAAAATCTGTCGCATCTTTTTGCTCAACAATTCGAAGCACTTCCGCATTATCATTGCGGACAATCCGACCATAGCCAAATGGATTGGCTGCTTCTGCTGTCAGAATCGTTGCCACATTCTTGTGGTTGATATGGAAGTCGATCAAGTGTTTGAGGCTTTCACCCGTAATCAAAGGAGTATCTCCTGCAATGACAAGGGTGTGCCCTTCAAGGCCTTCCAAGACTGGCTCTGCCATCATGACCGCATGACCAGTTCCCAATTGCTCGGTTTGTTTGACAAACTCTGTTTGACCTTCTAATACCTTTTCTACCAATTCCGCCTTGTGCCCCACAACCGTTACGGTCTTTTCAGGTGAGATGGCTCCAACACTACGGAAGACATGCTCCAACATAGAAATCCCTGCAACCTTGTGGAGAACCTTAGGCAGATCTGATTTCATACGGGTACCTTTCCCCGCTGCTAAAATAATGGCATAATTTGGCATAACATTTCTCTTTTCTGTACAATATCGTACTTATTATACCATTTTTCACCCCTTTTGGAAAATAAGACCCAAACCAAAAAGCTCTCCAAAAAGGAGAGCGTATCTATAATGGATAAATCTTACGAAATTCTTCTAAAACCACCTTGCTATCAGGTGTAAAAGTTAGTCCCGCTTCTCCTAAACAGTCTGTGAAAAAGTCTTCATGAACCTGACGCCAATAAGCTAGAGATTTGTCTCCCTCACCTTCCTTGTAGGCATGGTCAGCTGAAACCTGTTTGAAAGGCTGAACAGAAACCTTTGTAACTTCAACAATGCAGACAGCCTGATCTTGACTGTCTAAAATGACATCAAAAGTCCCTTTTTGGGGAAGGGGTTCGTCCTCTAATGCGTAGAGGTCGTAGGCTGAGGCTGTTGCTGTTTTTTCGCCTTTAAAGACCAGTTCCGCTAAAAGGTCTGGTTCCGCTCCAAAGCCCAGGCGTCTATCTCATCTCCGATAGAGGGGTTGATTTGCTTGTAGGCATTCCACATTTCTTGAGGTGTCATTTGTTCTCCTTCTTTTCTTTTACCTTCCAATTTCTGTAGCTTGTCAGTTCTAATTCTGGAAATCCTCGTAACTCCGCCTTTACCTTCAATACTAAAGGAGAAGCATTGTCTGCAGTAATTTCTTCCACATTCAACCAAACTGCATTTGCTGAATCATTGCTTCCATCAAGAACCTCCTGAGGAAGGGATTGTTGAGAGCTCTCGAAATCGAGTACGATATCATAAAAGGCCATGATATGATGTACAGCAAAATCTTTCCCCTCTTCTTGAACCAGCACGTCATACATCCTAGGATTAGCGTATCTGCTAATCGTATAGCCCGTCTCTTCCAGAACTTCTCGCTTGAGGGTTTCAGTCAGCCCTTCTCCTAGTTCCTGGCTACCACCCGGTAGATCAAAACGATGCTGATAAGGGCCTCTTGTTTTTTCAATGCAGAGCAGTTTCCCCTCTTGAAGACAGACTCCATAGACGCCAAAGTGATTTTTGATTTCCATATTCTACTCTTTTCTAAAAGTCAAAGATTGTCAGCTCATCTTATCCCTTAAAAGGAAAGAGGCTATAGATTTCATGTTCCTTGATATACTTCTTCAGTATCTCCATATTCTCTTCAATTTTTTTGCCTGAATTTTTTTGTCTCTTCACAAGTTGACTCAGTGATAAAGAGGTAAATTTTCAGTAGATCTGTTAAGAATAGCAGACGGCGTTCCATTTCCGATTCAGGACTTGAAGCTTGCTCGATTTTTACAAGATTTTGCTCCAAGCTATCACCATTCAAAAATCTCTGATGAACTCTCCTTCTTATGTTTTGAGTGGATTCCTCCCCTTGTTCTAACGGAGACAAAAGGAGTTTTTTATAGACGAGTACCTGATTTTCTTTTTCTCTTTCCAGATAGGCCAATAAAACCAGAGAGCTATCAACAAAGGTCCAAGTGTTATAATTCCCTTCAAATGGAACTTGTATGATCCTATCTAATAATTTTTTAGCCATTTCCTCTTGACCATCCAGATAAAGTAAATAGGCCAGATGATTCAGCGATTCGAGATAACTAGCTTGGGTCTTCTTATTCTTTTTAGGGACCCGGTTTAAATACGAGACGAACTCAGCATCATTTTCAATCTCTTTGATTAGTTCTTTCACATTCATTTCTTTTCTCCTACCGGTTTCTTTCGTCAGGATATTGACCAGTACATCCGCACTTTCACTCCGCCCTAATAAGTAGTTTTTATTATTTCTCCTGAACGAATATAGGTTTTAAAGAAGTTTTTAGGAACAGAAGCAATCTTAGGTGTAATGGATAAGCCATAGTTTGCAAAATCTAAAGCCAACTTCTTAGAATCGATTGAATCATAATACTCAACATACAATCTGCATAAGTTCACTTTGGTGATAGAGAATTGTTTTAACAACCAATCCTTCTCAAGATCCTTCTCGGGATCTATGCTCGAAAATACGGTAGGATACGACGCATACTGAGCAGTAAAATCAATGGCCTCTTGGACAGCCTTTTCCAATTCAGCTTGATCCATGCCATTTCTAAGATCGATAGAACCTAATCGCGTCCGTAAAGCACAATCCACTTCTTCTAACAGTCCCGCGTCCAGAAAGAGGGGATGAAGGCCAAAATTCACGAAATAGGCACTACCATCTGATTTTCGTTGAAAATAGATGGCCGTGTAAAAATCATGATCGATTTTATAATAGTTATGGGTTCGCTTTAGTCGCGAAAAACCATTTTCTAGGAAGAGTTCTTTAACCTCTTTCATTTCATTACCTCTATTTCTAACAGGATGTGGAGAGTTCCTCATTGCAGTTTCCTAGAAATCTAAATGGATATAGGTTATCCCTACAACTTCCCCGTTCTCAATCGCATATTGCTTAACAGAATGAATGGAACTGATCAAACCTTCCTTTTCTTAGCCTTATTCTCCAAGACTCTCACTTCTACTTTATCCTCCGCTAAATGGAGATCCAGTACTTTTTCATGATTTCGAAAGAAAAGCGTCAGGTCCTTAGTAGAAAATTCACTAAAATAAGAGGGTAAAAAGTCATCCAGAGACTCCATTTGAAACAAGACGTAAACTGGTGAAAACTCCCAAAAAACTAGGATAAACTGACTGCTATTGCCAACAAGACTTTGAATTGACCTACTTAAATCTTGAGTAGTGTGGGCAACAGGAACCTCATAAAGGCAAGGAAGCGGAGAGTCTATAGGATTCAACTCTCCAGCATACCAATCAATTTCTTTAGGTTTATCGGTCAGAAAATGAACATCCTTAATTCCCTTCAACTGATTGATTCGTTTTTCTACTTTTAATAAAGATAATCTCTTTTTTAAGTCACTCACTGTTCTTGCTCCACCATTCTGAAACAGAAATTTTGCTCACAACTTCATTATCTTTATCCAACAGATATAGGAAGTTACCTTTTTGCTTCCAGTTTACCAAGCTTAGCCCCATAATCCATCTCATGAGCAGGGCAGGATTGAATCAACTGACGGATGCTCTTGTCCTTGTGCTCTATCTTCCAAAACAAATCCACTTTATCTAGCTGATGCTCCACTTGAATGGAATAGGTCGTGGATTGGATCTTCTTCCTTTTCCACTCCCAGCTATTTTCGTAATCGTTTTTCTCTATTTCATTGACTACATCCTCTATCAGGGAGTAGGGAATGGAGAGTTCCTGAAACACGCGCCTCGCCCCTTTTAGCAAGGCCCCTAAGAGCATCTTTTTCTGTTCCAATGGACTCGAGCTTTCATAGCTAGAAAAATCAAATAAGACCTGAACAGTATAGACACCAAGTAGGTTCATGATAGCTGGATTGCCAATCGTATCTACACATTCTACGATGATTTTCCAACAATCCTTGGTCACAACTGGTTTAAAGAGGCGTTCTACCATAGAGGTCATACATTTGGATTCATATACGAACGCTCTTCGCTGGTCTTTCCAATTCTGTCGGTAGTCCTCAATTCTAGCTTCCTCGTAAGTTAGCCCAGCTGAGTCCATCAGCTCCTCAATCCTCTGTTGACTTTCCACATAGGGCTTATCTAATTCAAAATACTGTAACTTCATATTCGTGGTCTCGTAGTTTTTTTCTTGTAGAAAGGTTTAGCCTTAGGTCAAGGTCTAATGTTTGTGCTCTTCCTTCACTTTTTCCCATAGTCGTGGTGCCCCTTCTAATAAAGGAGGATTGTTTGATCATCCTGAATCCCCGCAAGAAATCTTTAAGTATCAATCTTCACAGGACCAATCTCAGCAATTCTAATAAGGTCAGAAGATCCCGATAACATCACATCATTTTGGTTTTTAAAATTGAATTCAACCTTATTCTCTAAAAAAAGCAGTTCCAGTTGACCATTCACCTTATGAATTCCCTTAGAATAAAAATGGATTTCATCTAAATTAAAAAACTCTAAATTAATTTTTATGGCATTAAATGCACTTTTCTGCCACTTTTCAGGGAAATCAGTTGGCAAATCAAATAAATAAAAGACAAGATCTAATTTGTAATCGTAACATAACACAGTATCAAGAAATACATTCTTCAAGTCCAAATCACCATCAAACAAATGAATAATCTTTTCCTTCCCCACTACTTTTTCAAACCATTTCACAGTATGAACTCCTTTTTAAAAATGAATATAAGTCTTCTTTTTAAGATTCATTGTTTCCCTCTTTAAGGAAGTGACAGCTTCTCTCTTTAAGTTGGTCTTAGAATAGCCTAATCCTCCTGCCGTCCTTTCCTTTGGATACATCCTCAATGATTGTATTTATATGTACTTCATTAAATTGACGGGAAAAGTCTACAATTTTCTGGCGATTCTGTTCTGGATATAGATAAGATGCAGCCAAAATGAACATGAACGGAGCGATTGTTCCTCTTATATTTTCCAAATAAACATCCTTGGTGATAAAGGTCATGATTTTCTCAAAATCGTCATCTTTCAGCACAATCTTTCTCAGATAGAGTGCTGCACAAGCACCTGCAGCTTGCAATAAGTTATTCGATTCCAAGGACTCATAAACAAAAGACAAGTTCTCTGTTTCTAAATTTTCTAGATAAGCAATCGCTACTGCTAGAGAGCGATAGGTTACAGGGGTTGGGATGTCTCTCAGCAGTAATGACTTGAGATAGGGGACTTCTTCTGTACAATCCGTTGCGGCCATGGCGTAGAGCAAGTACATTTGTGATTCCCATGATTTAGGCTTTTCCATCTCCCCTTCCAAGGCCTGATGCAAGAATGGTCCATATCCTTTTAGTCTGCCTTTTAAAATTTTTTTCGCTGCCTTTTTTACCAAGGGCGTTCGTCCTGAAGTTAACTCATCTACATAGTCCATCTCAAACTCCTTTATTTCCTCTGCTTGCCAGTTCTTCTTCCAAGATTCTGTTATAAACTATACTTCCGACACAGGCTTCCCAGTCTAGGTCCTCAACTTCTTCCCTAGAAAAAATCTTAGGTTCTGTCCTACCATCTATCCAGACCTTCCCAAAGTGAGGACCATTTGGATCTCCCCATTTAAAGGCTAAATCCTTAAAAGGGCTTGGATCAAAATCCTCTTGGTGACCAATTATCTGCCAAGACTTACTGACCTCTATTCACCAGATGAAAGAGATCATCTCTTAGAACAATTCCATCATCTTCTATCAAATAAGCCATATGCTCCCAGAAGGGCCATTCTTGTTCAGGAGCTTCTTCCAAGGCAAGTATTTGATCCTTCAAGTTTGCTGCAATTTCTTCGACTTCATCTTGCTCAATCTCATAAAACTTTGCTTTCAAAAGAAAGATGCTTGATAGAAAGAGCGAATAAGAAGAAATAAAAGCTTGCAAGGAAGAATTGACAAAAACTCTTTCTTCTTGAAAAACTTCCCTACCTTCTTGATTGCAAAGTAAGAAGACTTGCTCCTCTTCTCCTATTACAAAGGCACCTAAAAAACACTGACCAAAAAGTCTATAGCTCTCTTGCTCTTTCCTTAGTTTTACTAGATCAGTAGCTACTTTGACAAAAGAAAATCCCATTTTAGAATAATCCTCTAAATATGCCAAAAGGTTAAAACGGACCTCATCCAGACAAAATGGTTTCTCCTCTGTAGATACCACACAAAAACCTTGCTCCTTCACTAATTCATTGATATTGACTGTCATTTCTCTATCCGATCTCCCTTTTCTTGCTTACCTATTTGCAACTATCTCAGTCATTTTTCAAACAAGAGCTAGTTACTTCCATTCAAGTCCCAAACACCTAGACACATCCTCAAAATAATCATCCCAGGCCCATTTGTAATCTTTGCGACTCATCAAGTAATCCACATACTTTTCATTCATCCAACTTTCTGTATAAATAGAAAGGGCCTGCCTTTTTCTATCATCTTGGATTGTCGCAATTTTTTCCTGAGCCTTCTTTGACCGTTCACTCAGATTTTTTATATAGAGAATATCTTGATCCGAGGGACAAATGGTCTCTGTCAAATCACACCTTGTAAACTCGACAAAACTGAGATGAGCCTCTGATAGATCTGCATATAACTTTTCTACTTTCTTTGTTTTCGACCCAAAGGTACATTCAAACAGTTTTCCAACAATTTTATTCTGCTGAAATTCTGGTAGAGGAAAGAAAATATCGTTCATCCTACACTTTTTAAAGAGACAATCTCTCATCTCGCTGACATTCTCTAAAAGAGGACGCTTCATCTGACAAGAAAGGAAGGTAGACGATATTATGTGACTGTCATAAAATAATGTTCCCTTTAAATTGCAGCTTTTGAAAGTACAGTTTCGAATAACTGTATGATTTTTAAAGCCGATATCCCTTAAATCGCAGTTTTCAAAAACGACATTCTCAAAGATACAGTTTTCAAATATGACTCGTGAACTCTCTAGTATACTGATGCTTGTATCCTTAAAGTGCTGATTACTAATGAAACGAATCCTACTCGCTTCCTCTATTAGATTTTCAATCGATAGCTTCTCACCACTGTTTAGGATGACCTGGCCATCCTTTATGATAATCCCATCTTTCTCAACCATATCCTGCTCCATCTTCTAGTGCTTCTCTTGTCATCGACTACACCTAATAGTATGCCACTTCGCCTATACCATATTCTAAAATTTCAAAACTATCGAGGGAGAATTTAAGTCCTCTACCATGCTCCGAGTTCTCTCTTAGTCCAAATTCCAAACCAAAAATCAGGTCTATGTCCGTCTGTTCAGACAAGATAAAAATGGATAGGAGTCTGGTGTGCGCTAGTTCTGGAAATTCCTCCTGAATTTTTTCCAAAGCTTTTGGATACCATACTGATGATTGATCCAGTAGATGATCGAGTTTTGCTTTATAAGACGGAGTCAACTCCTCATTGATAACCTCTAAAGAATCACTTAAAGCAAGGCAGACTTTTTCCTTTTCCTCTGGAATTGCTACATACATCTCGTTATGGATATCAAATTTATATTCTCTCTTCACTATCTTTCCTCCTTTCGGATACCATTTCTCTAATCGGCCTAGCTAATCATCAAAAGGCATAAAGCAATCATGCTGCTGATAATAATTCAAAGCCTCGACCAAGTCTTGGTGACTTGCATCTGGCTTTTCCTCAAGTGCGACTGCAAGGACATCAATCAACTGCTCTCCATAGTAGACTAGCTGCAGATCTTGCTCCGTCACATCAGCTGGGTAGACATCATGGTATTCCACGACATCCGGATAATCGGATACCCAATAGAGGCTATCTAGTGCCAGTTCTCCATCCTCCTTGCCATAGAGGCAAAAATCATCTGATACTAATTGATCTACGCGCACCTGCTCAATTATCTGCTCTAGTGAAAGTTCTTGGTGTTTTTGCATTCCGTCTCCTTTTTAATCTCACTCTTCAACAAAAGAGTTCAAAAATTCCTCAAAAGAAGCCCATTGACCGTAGATCTCAGCTGTTTCTTCTAGAACATAGAAATACACCTTGCCATAATCCTCTGCCCTTAGAGAAAGAGCATAGTTGCCCGATCCAGGATCATAGGCGAAATGGAGAAGATCTGTGGCCTTAAATTCCGCAGGAACAGCCTCATCGTCAAACCAGGTAAGAGACTTCTTCATCTCCTCAAGTGAATTAAAGGAATTGAAAGGAAAGAGATGATGTTCATCGTGGACACCCCTTACTTGGGGCTGACCACCGTTGTACTTGAGATAAAAATCCTTCATGGCTTCCGGCAATTTCTTTCCAAGAATCTCCTCAAATTGTAAAAGGTCTTCTTGTGAAATCGGTAAATCTTCATCAAGCATCCTAAACATGATTACTCCCTTCAGTTTGCTACAATTCTTCTTTTAGTACCTTGTCAATAAAGTCATAGACATTTGCGAGCAACTTTTTGCATTTCTAAGGAGCCTAAGGCACCCAAGTCATTTTCAAAAATGCAATCATCAGCATTTTTCTTGATAAAGTAAGCCAAATCTCCTTCCTGTCCGATCATAAAGTAATCTGACTCTACTTCCTCGATCTGATAAGTCTCATTACGCTCTTGAAGATCCTCCTTGGCATACAAACAGATACCTGTATCTCCAATTTCATATGGGTCAATCTCTTCCCTTTTCGATAAAAATTTGTAGTAGAGACTGGGCAAGACAAATCCAAACTCATTTCTTTTCATGGCTCACCTCCACAAATTCACAGAGTATCAACTATATTACTTCAAACTCCAACCACCATCAATCGTGAGGATCTGTCCTTGCATAGCGGACGCCTTCCCGCTAGCCAAAAAGAGGCTAACTTCTGCCACTTCCTCTGGCTCAATCCAGCGCTTGATGGGCGTCTCACTGGCTACCCAGTCTGCTAGGCCACCTGGTTCAAAGTCTGCTGCGGTCATGCCTGTTTTGACGGCTCCTGGCGCGATGCCAAAGATCTGAATGCCAGCTTCTGCATAATCCAGGGCCAACTGCTTGGTAAAGCCCGCTAGAGCATGCTTGGAGGAAGTATAAGCGTGGTCGCCTCCTCCTGCCAGGCTAGAAGCAATGGAGCACATATTGATGATGATACCTTGCTTCTTCTCCAACATTTGAGTCAGATAATACCGTGTCAACTCTACCGGGGTCACATAATTGATCTCAAAGATCTCCTGAATCTCCTCAGCACTTTGCTCCAGAAGCGGTTTGTAATCATCCAAAACACCAGCTGTATTGCACAAGACATCGACCTCAGGACACCAGTCGAAAATTGGCGTCAAACCTAGGGTTAAGTCCCGTTGCAAGAAATGAAAATCACCTGCTAACTGGGGATCCGCTCCCTGGTCCACCCCATAGACCTGGTAGCCCTTCTCTAGAAAGAGGCGAGCTTGAGCCAGACCAATCCCGGAACTCACGCCTGTAATCAAGACTCTTTTAGTCATGGACTTCCACCCAATCTGTCGCTAAAACATCACAAGGAGTTGGACTCCACATGGAGAAACCTTCACCCTCACCAGAGACATTGATGAGGAAATAAGGTGTCACTTCCAGAGCCACCCCATTTTGCTCAATGGTATCAAAAAGTTGGACGTAGTTTTCTGCTCCACCCCAGCCTGTACGTACATATTTTTTCTTAGCCTTTAAGCCTGGTAAAATCTCTTCAAATGTCATGTTTTTTCTCCTTTGTTATCTAGTTAACTTTCTCCCTTAATTATACCAAAAAAAGAGCTTTCTCTATGTAAAAAGCCAGAGTTCTACTACTCTAGCTTTCATCTTTTATTGATTTTCTTCTGAATGGCGATACCCATAGCCAAAATAAATTCCTATCCCAATCAAGAGAGCAACTCCGAAGGCCAGACAGGTTGATAGAGAATACTGGGTCATAAAGGACACACAGACCACAATCGATAGAATTGGCAAGACCGGAACCAAAGGCGTTTTAAATTCACCAGGTCCAGGAGCACCGTGTTCCTTGCGCAATTTCAAGAGGGCAAAGGCCAACATAACCAGGTAAGCCAAGGTACAGATATTTAAAAAGGAAGCGATACTAGCTAGGGGAAAAACTCCACCAGCAATGGCAGCCATTACTCCAGCGACCAGGGTCGCATTTTTTGGAATTCTGGTTTTAGGATCGAGCTGTTTCATCGCTTTTGGCAAAAGGCCATCTCGCGCCAAACTGTAAATCATCCGTGAGAGGGCAAAGGTCATCGAAATGCAGACGGTAATCAGGGTCAAAATAGCGACCAACGATACATAATTCCCTGCCCAGCTAGCTCCTACCTGACGGAGGGCAAAGGCAACCGCATCATCTACATTTAAGTTCTTAAAAGGAACCATGCCGGTCAAAACCAGGGTAACCAAGATATAAAGAACCGTTGTGATCAAAAGACTAAGGACAATGCCGCGAGGAACGTTCTTTTGTGGTTCCTTGATTTCATCGACCGCCATTGAAATGGACTCAAAACCAAGAAAGGCAAAGAACATGAGCGAAGCGCCAGCCATAATCCCTGTTTGACCACCATAAATTTCGCCAAAGCCATAAGGGGCAAAGTTTGCCCAGTTGCCAGGGTTTAGGTGAAAAATCCCGACAAGAATAAACAAGGTAAGAGCTGAGAACTTGAGTAAGACCAGCAAGGAATTGAAGCGTAAGACAGCTTTTGCATTCATAAGGACCAAGGCTGTGACTAGGACCATGACCAAAATAGGTAAGAGATCCACATAAGTTCCCGCAGCTGGATCAAAAGTCCCATTTAAAGCCGTCGGCAGACGCCAGCCAAGATTGGCCAACAACCCCTTGAAATAAGTAGCCCAACCTGAGGCTACCCCTGATACGGCGGTCATGAATTCCATCACAGTCAACCAACCTGCAATCCAGGCTGGAAACTCTCCAAAAATGGTATAGAGATAACTATAGGCTCCACCAGTTGAAGGGATACGAGAGGCAAACTCAGCAAAAAAGAGGGCAGATAAGCCGACGCAAAACGCCGCAATCACAATCGAAAGGATGAGGGCTGGACCAGCTAAATTCGCCGCTGCAGTCCCCGTAATCGTGAAGATCCCTGTCCCCACCATGGCACCGATTCCTAAAATAATCAAATCCCACAATCGTAAATGGCGGTTTAACCCTGGGTGAACCTGTCCCAAAGCCTTTTTTCGAAATAGATTCATGTATATTCTCCCATCTAATAAGTTTATTCTATCATACTTGGACAAGAAAGAGAGTGGGACAGAAATCGGTAATTCGTCAGAATTCGATTTCGTCGTCCCACCTCCGCACAGTTGAGTAGGGCTGTAAAAGCTGATGAAATCAGCGTAGTAGAGCCCACTCAACCACTGCGTCTTGCTCGACAATCCAAAAAAACAATTGAGAGGCTAGGACTTTTGTCCCAGCCCCCCCATTTCTTTCTATTTATCACTTTCCGTCCTATTCTTTTTCAAAGCACGAATCGTAAACCAATAATAAATAACCAGCCCAAAGACGATGATCACTGTGGGCAGAAGAACTGTCATACCAAGATTCTGAACTCCTTGTGCCAAGGTCCAGCGATGTAAGAACCCAACCACTAAAAAGGCGATGATAGGAAAGATGAAAGCTCGTCCAAACTCTTCTTTCCATTGCCAAAAGATGAGAGCTCCGCTAGCCCCTGTCATGAGAAGAGCATCCCAAGGACTAGGGACCGCTAACCAAGCAATAGCTGGCAAGAAGCGAACTCCCACAATTTCACTGACAAAATAGAATCCTAGAACTAGAACAAAGGCTACATAAATTGCTTTTTTCGCTTTTTCTTCCGCAAAAATGAGGCGACGAAGGAGATAGAAGATTATCCCAACAGTTAGGAGTCCCAAAATGATGTCGGTTAAATAGACTAGCGGCTTGAGCACAAGGACCGCTTGAGAAGCAAAATCACTTAAGAGGCGATAAAAAATCACAATACCTGAAAAGATAGCCCCATATTTTAGAACAGACCGTGTCGATTCTTTGGGCATATTTTCGATGATTTGGTCTGCCATTTCCTTTGGATCGAGACCAAAATAATCCTTTGCTGTGAGGCCATCCGCTCCTGCTTGCGAAAAATCTACCGCTAAATTATAGACCTGCTCTCTTAAAGCTTTCTCCTCATATAAGAAACCTGCAAGATTGAAATAATCCCAGAGATCTTGGAAATAAGCTTGGTCCTCTTGGCTAAAGGTTTGCATCAAGGCCTGCGTTTCTTCAAAATACATTGCTGATTTCATGCTTCTTCCTTCTTTCTTTGGAGACAAAATACAATAAGGGTCAGGACTAGTCCCATGAGAGGAAGTAGCCAGCCTATTAAATGAGCAGTTTCCTGATTCACAAGACGAATCCAGCATCCTGTAACTAGGAAAGTCAGCCCCAGGACTAGTAGACTCGACATCAAACGATTCCTGCTTCTAAAGCCATGACCGTAAACCCAAGTAGTACTAGGACAGAGAGAACAATCGCCCAATCATCTGATAAGAAGAGACTCCCAATGTGGCCAAAATAGATCGAAAATAGTCGTACGATGTTCAGAAATACCATCAGGCTGATCACACTGATAAAAATAGCCCAAGACCACTTCATTTCACCATAGCTCTGTTTGGACCAAAGCCACGTGATGAACTGGCTGAACACCAAGAAATTGAGGAGAATGACGACATAGGTTAAAGGTTCGATTTTCAGTGGTGTCATCCAGGTAAAATCCATTAAATAACGCATGCCAACCAAGATCACTCCAAGTAGGAAGACTAGTCCCACGTAAGATCCAAAAGAGCGTTTAGGCAAGTCTGCAAGAACTTGATCCACCATCGCCCGTGGATCCTTTCCAAAATAATCCACCGCCCGAATGCCTTCTTTTTCAGCAACTTTCAGATCGCAAACCATATTGTAGAGTTGTTCACCGAGCGCTTCATCATCATAAAAATAGGACTTGGCCCCAATATAGGCCACCATTTTTTTCACATAGACTTGATCCTCTTTGTTTAGATGAATCAATTCATCTGACATTTTTTCGGTATAACTTTCTACCATTCTTCTCCCTCCTTCTTGATACGTTCTACTTTTGTGACTAGCTCCTGCCACTGGTCCCAAAATTCCTCTAAGCGCTCTCTTCCAGCATCACTGAGTGAAAAATACTTGCGATCGGGACCATCTGGAGACGGCCTCATTTCCCCATGAATAATTCCTTGTTTTTCTAATTTTTGAAGCAGGGGATAAATGGTCCCAGCGACAATCTTATCAAATCCCATCTCTTTGAGACTTTGGATCAATTCATAGCCATAGATAGCCTTTTTAGAAATAATCTCCAGCACACAGCCCTCCAAGACTCCCTTTAGTAATTGGGACTCTTTCATCCTTCTCACCTCTTTCTTCTCATTTTCACTAGTTTGTTTTACATACTAGTTATTCACTATCAGTATACTCTTTCTCAACTAGTATGTAAAGCAAAATAGCAACTTATTTCAAAAAATTTTTATTCCTTAAAAATCCCTTAAAATCAGGGGTTTTACTGTATACAGGGTGTAAATATACAAAAAAAGTTCAAAAAAACACTTTATTTTGTCGATTGATTGGAGTATAATAATTAAAAATTATTCAAAAAGGAGACACGAATATGAAAAAAATCGAAGCTTGCTCTTTTTAGCAGGTGTCGCCATGACTTCAACGCTTTTCCTTGTCGCATGTGGCTCATCTTCTAATGCGTCAAAAGGGACAACCTACAACTACGTGTATGGTACAGACCCTGATTCCTTGAACTATTTGACTTCAAATCGTTCAACTACAAGCGACATTACAACCAACTTGGTCGATGGTTTGTTTGAAAAACGATCAATACGGTAACTTAGTGCCTGCTCTTGCTGAGGACTGGTCCGTTTCAAAAAGATGGTCTGACTTATACTTACAAGCTTCGAAAAGACGCGAAATGGTATGATTCAGAAGGAAATGAATACGCTGACGTCACTGCACACGATTTCGTGACATCTCTAAAAATACGTAGCAGATAAAAAAATCGGATGCTCTTTACTTGGTTCAAAAACTCAGTCAAAGGCTTGGATGACTATGTAAACGGGAAAACCAAAGACTTCTCAACCGTTGGGGTAAAAAGCTGTTGATGATCACACTCTTCAATACACTTTGAACCAACCAGAATCTTTCTGGAATTCTAAATTGACGACTGCTACCATGATGCCAGTTAATGAAAAAAATTCTTGGAATCAGCTGGGAAAAGACTTTGGTAGCGTGAAACCAAATGGTATCCTCTACAATGGTCCATACATTTTGAAATCCTTCACTTCAAAAATCACAAATCGAGTTGGATAAAAAAACCCTGATTACTACGACAAGAAAAAAATGTTCACATCAATACGGTTAAATTGACTTACTTCGATGGATCTGACCAAGACTATCTTGCTCGTAACTTCTCAGATGGGAACCTATCTACTGCTCGTCTCTTCCCAACAAGCTCAACTTACAGTACGATTGAGAAGAAATTCAAGGATAACATCGTTTATTCCCCACAAGATTCTACTGTTTACTACGCTTACTTCAACGTCAACCGTCAAAATTACGGCCATACGAAGAAGACATCTGATGAGCAAAAGAACAACACGAAGACAGCCCTTCAAAACAAAAACTTCCGTCAAGCTTTGAACTTCGCTTTGGATAGAACTTCCTACAGCGCTCAAGTTAACGGGAAAGACGGAGCATCAAAAACTCTACGTACCCTTCTAGTTCCACCGACATTTGTGCAAGCAGACGGGAAAGACTTCGGTACTCTCGTTGAAGAAAAACTTGCCGCAACAGGAGATGAGTGGAAAGGTGTTAGCTTTGCTGACGCGCAAGATAGCTTGCATAATGCGGATAAAGCCAAAGCGGAACTTGAAAAAGCGAAGGCTGAATTGCAATCACAAGGTGTTCAATTCCCAATCCATATCGACTATGTCGTAGACCAATCTTCTAATGCTCTTGTCCAACAAGCAGACTCTATGAAGAGTTCTATTGAAACAGCTCTTGGTAAAGACAATGTCGTGATCGATGTACAAAAATTGTCTACAGACGATGCAGACAACGCTACTTACTTCGCCCAATCACCAGATCAAAAAGACTTTGATATGGATATCACAGGTTGGGGACCTGACTTCCAAGATCCATCTACTTACTTGGATATCTTGAACCCAACAGATGGTTCAACCTTGACTGGTATGGGACTTGATCCTAAGAAAGACCAAGCGCTCATCGAAAAAATTGGTTTGAACCAATACAAAGAATTGTTGGATGCTGCTAATGCTGAAAAATTGGATACCAATGCGCGTTATGAAAAATATGCTGATGCCCAAGCTTGGTTGACAGAAAACGCAATTGTTCTTCCAATCTACTCTAAGGGTGGAGTTCCATCTATCACGAAGGTAACACCATTCTCAGCAGCAAATTCTGCAATTGGTATTAAAGGTGAAACAAGCTTCTTCAAATACCAAAAACTTCAAGATAAGACAGTCACAACTGCTGACTACGAAAAAGCTTATAAGAATTGGTTGAAAGAAAAAGAAGAATCAAACAAAAAAGCGCAAGAAGAACTTGCAAAACACGTGAAATAATCGCGATAGAAAACACCGGGGATAAAATCCTCGGTGTTTTTTGTGCTAACAAAATGTTGTATGTTTCATCTTATTTCTATTCTTTTATAGACTCGAACGCTATCTCACGACAATCTTCCGATAACTTCTAGAAGTCAGAAGAAAGACGAGAATATAGGAGATGAAAAATACAGCGCAGATAGACAGAGTCGTTTGAAGGACCAAGCCCGCATTGGTTGCTCCTAAGATAGCAACGATCTTTGCGATCATCTTGTAGGCTACTCCTAGGTAGAGGAAGGAGAAGAATAAAGGAAGGAAAAAGACAGTGAGAATTTGTTTGCGAATGGTGGTGGACGTTTGTTTTTGGTCCAATCCTACTTGTTGCAAGATCACAAAATTTTCCCGGTCCTCATAGCCCTCTGAAATCTGTTTGTAGTAAATGACGAGTACTGTAGCTAATAGAAAAATGACCGATAGGAAAATCCCAATAAAGAGGAGAGTTCCTGCTGTTTCACGCCAATCTTTCTCTATACTGTATCGATCAAATCCACCAAAATAAGTCGCACCATATTGACTGATTTTGTCTGTCGAATACAGCTCTTTGATCAAGCCAGAAATAAAATCTTGGTTATCTTTATTTTTAGCAGTAATAGAGAATTCCAAATTTTTATCAACTTTTAGTCCAAGTTGGTTCAAGTCAGGGAGGACCAGGTACAAGCCCATTTGGTGTTGAAACAGGTCGGATTGAGGGAGTTTCCCTTGGATAAAATTGGAGTCCAATTTTTGTTTAATCGTGAAGGTCTTCCCATTGATTTCTAATTGTGCGTCTAATCTTCCAGGATATTGATACCCATAGGCTAGGATTTCATTTTCCCCAAGCTCAACTTTTTGACCGGTCAGTTGCTCATAAGTCGCTTGATCAAAAAAGTAGACTGTTCCTTCTGTCTTCAACTCCTGACCAGTTGATGGAGTGGACTGGTCATTCACCTCTAAGATCCTTCCATCAATCTTTCGAATTTCAGCTGACCAGTATGTTGTCTGTGCCACCTGATAATCTGACAGATGTGTCGCGTCAGCTGTTTTCTTAATTTGAGCTTGAACATCCTCGATAACCGGTTCTATCTCAGCATCTGAAGGCATATGCCCCACACTAATCATGTAATCAGAAGGGTAAACAGTATCTAGGTAATTCTGCCCTCCAATAAAGATATTGAGCGACCCGGTTAAGGTGACCAAGACCATGGTGGAAAGAATACTAATGGTCGCGAGGCCCGCTGCATTTTTTCGCATCCGAGCTATTAAGTTAGAGACAGATATAAAATTCTCTGGCTTGTAATAATAGGATTTCCGACCTTTGAGAAATCTTAAGAAGGTAATCGAGCCTGCGTTGAATAAGAGATAAGTCGCTAGAATGACCAAGATGACGGCAATAAAGAATCCTTGGACAGCCGCAACCGGACGTTCAACGGTTAGCGCCATATAAAAAGCAATTCCTAAGAGCCCTAGACCTAACAGAGTTTGGACCAACAAGAAGCGTCCCTTCTTCTCTCCTGCTTTCTTTTGCTGCATAAGGTGGAGGGAACTGTAGCGCAAGAGGCGGAAAGAATTCAACAAGAGAATGAGGCCAAAAGCTAAGGCTAACCCAAGTAAAGTGTTAAGAACAGCATCTATCTGGAAGGTTGATTGAATGACGACTGGTAAACCCATACATTTTAGAAGCAAGGCGAAAATCAAGCGATCAAACAAGAGCCCCAAGCCCAGTCCTACTCCAACTGTGAGAACATAGAAGAAGAGCAATTCCCATAAGGTCATGATGAGGAGATGCTTCTTCTCCATTCCCAGAACACTGTACAAGCCCAGTTCTTTGGAACGATTTTTCATGACGTAGCCATTGGCATAAGCCACCAAAATGATGACGACCAGCTGGACGACGAAACTGCCAAAACCAAGAACAGTTCTCGCCGATCCCCCTCCGTAAGAATCCTCTAAATGAGGGGTCAATGACAAGGCGATAAAACTATAAAGGATCATGGTCGTTAAAATGACAGCTATAGCGAAAGGATAATACAACTTGCGATTTTGTTTGAGGTTGGAAAGTGCTAATTTACTTGTTAATTTAAACATCACGATCCTCCTTTCCCGCCATGACCGTCAAGGTATCCGAGATTTCTTGGAACATCTGACGCTCTGTCTTTTCTCCGCGGAAGATCTGGTTGTAAAGAATCCCATCCTTGATGAAGAGCACGCGCTTGGCACGCGCTGCTGCTGCGGTTGAGTGGGTCACCATGAGAATGGTTTGCCCCATAGTGTTGATATCTTCAAAGACATCTAGTAACGCAGCTGAAGACTTGGAATCCAGCGCCCCTGTTGGCTCATCCGCCAGGAGGATTTCTGGCGAGGTGATGATGGCCCGTGCTACGGCCACCCGTTGCTTTTGCCCACCAGAGATTTCGTAAGGGTATTTTTCAAGCAGTTGGTGGATGCCCAATTCCCGACTGACGCTATCGACCTTGCTCATCATTTCCTTGACCGGTCTACGAGAAAGAACCAGGGGGAGAAGGATATTGTCCTTGACAGACAAGGTATCGAGCAGGTTGAAATCTTGAAAGACGAAGCCTAGTTTTTCCCGACGGAAACTGGACGCATCCTTGTTTTTGATGGTCGAGGTGTCGGTGCCATTGAGGTAGACCCGTCCTTCGGTTGGCTGGTCCAGCATGGCTAGGATATTGAGGAGGGTTGATTTCCCAGATCCTGATTCCCCCATGATAGCGACGTATTCGCCCTTTTCAACAGTGAAGTGAATATCTTTTAGGGCTTCGACCTGCGTTCCTTGAAAGCGGGTTTTGTAGATTTTTTTGATATGTTGAACGTCTAGTAGGGTCATGGTCCGTTCCTTTCTAGCTCGATAAAAGCTTCAATCCATTTTTACAAATCTATTGTACTAAAACTGAAAGGCTTTCACCATAACATAACCTTACATTTTACCCTTTATTTCTTACATTTTTGTAAGAAAGCAAAAATAGGCTGGGACTTCAAGTCCTAACCTATTTTTTTATTGATTATTCAGCTGATGAAGAGAGCAATGGTGCAATTGATTGATAAGCACCTTCAAGAGCTTTTTGGGCAATATCGCGAGCATTTTTCAATTGTTGTGCGAATTGACTACGAGCTTGTTCAGGAACAACTGTATCATCAGAACCTGCAGCTGAAAGTGTATCGTTAAATGTTTTTCTTGCAGTCTCCATAGATTGTATCGCAGGATCTACTTGCTTATTATAGGCATCTTTACCAGATGCTGGGATCTTGTCACCAATCTCTTTGACATATTTTGTGTAGTTGTCAATCATTTTTCCATAAATGGTTTTCATATCACCAAGTGTTTTGGCGTTGTCGATTTCTTCATCAGTTAACAAGACAATTTCTGGAATTTCAACAGAAGAGGTTGCTGATTTAGATGATTTTGATGAACTGCTTGATTTGCTTTCTGAAGTAGATGATTTTTCTACTTTGCTAGAAGAAGCTTTTGCATCTTTGCTTGATGATTCTGAAGCAGTTTTACCAGAACATGCTGCTAACGTTGCAACAGACAAAAGAGCCACACCGGCTGTAAGAAGTTTTTTCATATTTTTTCTCCTATAAATAAAGAATGAATATATTTTAAATGATTTTCCTTTAATTGTCAAACATTTTCTGTTTCCAAATGCCTATACACTGCTAATTATCACTAGTTTTTAACATATTTTATGTCCTAAAAATTATTTCTTATATTGTATCTTTATTCATTATTTGAATAAACAAAACCAGAAAAACAGTCCTTTTCTGGTTTATTCTTCTTTTTATTGATGAAGCAACTGTGTAAATTCTTCTTGAAGTTCCTTGTTGTCCGTTGGTTTTAGGTACATCTTCCCACCATTGGTCGTTGGAGAATGAAAGACAATGCCTTCTCCTGTATCTGTAATGGCAAAGAAATAACTATGCACATCTGGATACTTGTCCCAATTGCTATAGCGTTCCACGATGCGGTATTTTGCATTTCCTTGACCAGTATCTGTATAAATGGCATCCATCTTACTATTTTCCCCTAGAGTATAGAGGTTGTCTGGTCCTACATCACCACCAGCGATGCCTTTTTGGTAGTTGGGTTGGCCCATCTTTTCACCCCAGGTCTTCATAAATTCTGCTAATTTTGCTGATTTTTCAGCATTCCAAGGCGTTTTTTCCTGGCTTTGGCTGTTTCCCGCCGATGGTGTGCTGTCAAAAGTTTGCCAATCGAAACTCTTGAGATCCAGTTTATCCTCATCCGATTTCCCAAAGAGGGCATTCAGATCTGACCCCGGTACTTGGACTTCATCTTCCTGGACTTTGGTCGCGGCTTGAGGCGCCTTTTCTATCCGTGAGAGCACAGCTACACCACGGCCAGTTCCTGACATCCAGCTGACTTCTAAGACTTCTCCTCCCTGATAGAGGGTCGTCGCATTGCGCGCTCCACCGTGTCCAGCGACGAAACCTTCAGCTAGTAGAGTCGGTTTTTGGTCCTTGAGATAGTAGACTCCTGTCACAAAGTAGCTTCCATCGGTCTGCTGATTGGCAACGATCATCTCATCTACCCCATCGTTATTTAAGTCCTTAAAGGCATAGCGAACGGCATCTGGCTGATTGATGATAGTCTCGATCACCCAACTATTGATCATCCGATCTTCTTTGGCTAATGCATCATTCAATTTGGAAATAGCATCTAAATCTTTTGAAGTGGCAAAAATCTTTTGGTAGTCTGAAAAAACAGACTGGTATAATTGTTTGTTATCTGCTTTTTTCGCTTGTTTTTTGCTGAAGTCTGGCTCGTTGTAGCCTCTTTTTAGGACTGGACTGGCGCTGGTATCTTTGGTAACATCCTGTTAACATGACCATACTCGAAGCCACTAACCCTAACGTCATCCATTTTTTTCTTTTCATCTGATCTCCTATAGTCTCCCTTATTTTCATACTAAACTTTATTATACTAAAAAAAAGGTGAGGAAGGAATCCCTTCTTCACACTTAGTTTATTTTATTCGGTTTGGCTCGACGATCCGCTTGACTTTCAATATGCTCTTTCACCAAGGCAACCACCTCATCATTGGTTGGAAGGTCTGAGTGCTGAGCATCTTCTCCCGTCACTGTAATCTCCGTGTAGCTAGCTGCTTGGTTTTGGTAGATATATTTCCCAGCAGAGACACTGCATCCGGGACCAGCTCATCTGAATCATAGGTGATAGTCCCTGCTACTGAATACATATGAAGGGTTGTCGGAATGGCTTCTTTCCCCTTGATAAAATCGGCCAACATCTCAGATTTATTTTTGATATTGGTCTCCGTGAAATTGTAGGGAGTTCCAATCGTCATAAGGGTCTTGAGATCCACATCATAATCCCCTAGATAATTTTCAATAAAGGCTGTATAAATCAAGCCACCGTTGGAATGACCCAAGCCCTTAAAATTATTAAAATTATATTTTTCTTGAAGGGCTTCGAAGGCTTGATTAAATAGTTTGGCTTGCTTTTTAATGTTGCTATAGCCATCTTTGTTATTTTCAAAACCAACCACAATTACCGGCTCATTGTCCTTGGCATCAATACTACCACTATAGGTGATATGCCCATCATTCCAAACCTTAACCTTAAGTAGACTGTGTTTGGTTCCTTGGCGGTCTTGGTTGAGCTTGGTCACCAAGCCATCAAAGCGGTTCTCTGTCGCAGAGCTTCCCGGGATCATGATGATGGGAGACAATTTTGAATTATAAAATTTCTCGATTTTTGAAACATTGGTTCGAGTCCAGCTATAAGAAGGAATGGCTAAAGCGATCAAGAAAAGACTGACCAAAGTGAGGACGATGGCTGTTTTTTTAGATTGTTTCATCGCTTTCTCCTTTCACTTCTAGATCTTTTCGGATACGATTTCCCATGCGGACAAATGGTAGATAAAGGAGCACATCGATGGCAAAACAAAGGATACTGACAGCTAAGGCCCTCAAACTTCCTCCGGTTCCAATAAAAGCATAGAGAAGGCTAGGAGTCCCATCTGGCACCGGAAAGACGGCTGCAGGCATCAGCTTGAAGCACAAAGCTACAGCTGCTATTCCCATATTCACCAAGGGGATCAATAAGAAGGGAATCACATATAGGAGGTTGAGAAGGACCGGTATCCCTACCATGAAAGAAGCCCCATTGTTAAAGAGACTTGGAAACAGACTGAGAAGGCTGACTTTCTTGTCCTTTTGACTTCGCGAAACCAGCAGGATCGCTACCAATAAGGCTAGAACTGCACCAATTCCACCTACCAGACCAAAACTGCGGTACAAATTGGTCAAGGTATAGAGATGAGGAATGCCTGTCGTTGAATGATGGGTCACAGCGTAGGTGAGATTTTCCAAAGCAAAGTTATCATCCGCAATTGAGTTCAAGGCAAAGGCTTGACTATTACCAAACCAAGCAGATAGCCCACTAAATAGTCCCATGACAAAGGTGGACAGGAGATGATGACTACTTACCGTTAGAGAAGCCAAGAACTGTCGGATAGTCTGAAAAATATTAAATTGGTTCCCAAGAACCAAAAGAAGATTTAGGCTGACCCCTAGAACTAAGGATAAGAAAATGGGACGCACCGTCTTGGGTTGATAGATGAAGTCTTTGTCCACAATCTGATCGTCACTGGCTTTAGATAGACGAAAGATCTGTCCGATAAGATAGCCTAAAACAATGGCTAAGAGGATATTGGTCGTCGCAGGTAAGTTAATGCGTGTCAGTTGCCCATCATGGAGTGGTCCCACCAACAATTCCTGAGACCCTACAATCAAGCTGACCAAAAGAGCAGTCACGCCGGCTGTCCCCGTACTTCGACCGTAATGCCCAGCTGTATATTTCCCAGCGAAGTAAGTCGCTAAAGGTCCTGCTAGACCTCCTAAAAAATTGGAAAAATTGATAAGGACTTGACTAATAGCTTGATCCCACGGCAACCAGCTATCCATCGAAAAGAGCTGATGGATATAGCCTCGATCGGAGAAGACCGATAGCGCGATCACCCGAATGATCCCTGAAAATAGGAAAAAAGGAAATAAGGAAACCAGGGTTTTCTGGGAAATTTGAATCAAACTTTTTTCTCGTAACCAGAAAAACTTCTGGACTAAATACTTGGTCATGGGGCCTCCTGTTCGAGTTGATTGACTTATTCACATTGCTTACTTTCTTCTTATTATACCATAGTGGCGAGCATATCCTTTCGTTTGGAGAGACGTCATCAGTTGAGAACACTTTTAAAATTTTCACAATTTTTCAAAAATTCTTTGACAGGGGTCTTCATTTCCTCTATACTATTTGTTAGCTAACAAAACGATGAATCAGGTTACCATCGGTCCTGCTATGCTCATAGCAATTGGAATTGATGGGAAATGAGAGAGCTAGGATGGATTTTCAGACCATTTTTACAAGATTATAGGAAGATTTAGGAGGAATCAGACACCGATGTCACAAGAAAAAATTTCAGCCAAGGTCCTGTATGCTATTTTTGCAACAGGGATCCTTTCCTTTTGCGGGGTGGCTGGAGAAACTGCCATGAATATCACCTTCCCAATATTGATGAAGGAATTTGAGATCAATACCGCAACCGTCCAGTGGGTCACCACCATCTATCTTCTAGTGGTTGCCTGTGTGGTCCCCTTGTCTGCTTATCTCAAACGCTCTTTTAAAATGAAGTCCATCTTTTTAGTTGGAAATCTCCTATCTGTTTTAGGTGTTCTCATTGACTTCCTAGCTCCAAGTTTTGGCTTTGTGGTTTTGGTCGATTGGTCCAAGGAATGGGGGTTGGTTTTGCCCTTCCTCTGATGTTTAATATCATTTTAGAGCAGGTCCCAAAACGCAAGATCGGTCTCATGATGGGAGTGGGTACCCTGATAACAGCCATCGCTCCCGCTATTGGGCCTACTGTCGGTGGTCTCTTGACGGCTAACTTCGGTTGGCGGTCCATCTTTTTGGTTCAATTCCCGATCCTTCTAGCTTCTCTGGTTGCAGGACTTCGCTCCATTAAACAAATCAGTACAGTCAAGCGAGAAAGGCTTGATATCATGAGTCTTCTCGCCATTATTGCTTTATTTTTAGGCTTGATTCTAGGCATTCACGGACTCTCTGACCATGCTTTCTTTAGTTTTTCTGTCCTTGGTTGGCTGGTGATCGGATTCTTGGGACTGGTTCTCTTAGTCTGGCGGTCTAATCGCTTGGAGACTCCCATTATCAACCTTGCCATCTTAAAGAACCATCTCCTCACTGGCCATGTTCTTGCCTTTTTCACCTTCCAATTAGGTTCTCTGGCCATGAGTTTCCTCTTGCCCAATTATGTCCAATTGGTCAACCACTCGAGCACCACGCTTGCAGCCTTGATGTTGCTTCCAGGAGCCATCATTGGAGCAGGTTTTGCTCCTTTCTCCGGTCTCATTCTAGATAAGTTGGGCGCCCGTAAACCGATTCTCCTTGGAGCTGCTTTAATCCTTCTGGCCCATTTCCACTTCACCCTTTTTGCCCTGAAGCTGACAAATGGCTTGATTCTTATCTTTTACATGATCTTTATGACTGGTATGGGACTGGCCTTTTGGCAATATCATGACCAACGGACAAAAACAACTCTCTCTGGAAGAGCAACCCGATGCGAACGCGATCTTTAACACCCTGCAACAATTTGCAGGCGCTGTCGGAACAACCCTGGCTTCGCTGATCGTTGCCATGAGCCAAGCTAATCAAAAGATGGACTTTACTCAAGCCACTGCTAAAAGGAAGTCGCAACGGTTTTTATGGTCTTATTTGCCTTGGGCATCTTCCAACTCCTTCTCTTATTTTTGGGTTGTTGGGAAAGAACAAGATACGAATTAATTTTTTTCTCATCAGAAAACAGCAATTTGCTGTTTTTTTTGTTATCCTTTTTCTGACCCGTGTGACAATGCCATCAGGATCTTCAATGGTAAGACCACTTCCGCTAAATAAACCTTGCTAGAATAGGCGTATGCCCTATTCTTTCTTTTTTGCTTGCAATGTCAAAGATTATAACTTAAATTTCATTAAATTGTCGAACTTTTATCATTTGAGTTAAAATCCTTGCTTTCTTTTTGTATTTTATTTATAATCATTCTAAATAAGACAAAGGAGATATTGTATGACTGAAATAAAACATGGAGTAGATGAATCATTTAACGACCGATTGAATATCTTGAGAGCTGCTGTTCTCAGGGCCAATGATGGAATCATTTCTATTGCTGGGGTGGTGATCGGGGTGGCCAGTGCCACACCAAACATCTGGATCATTTTCCTATCTGGCTTATCGGCGATTCTGGCAGGTGCCTTTTCGATGGCAGGCGGTGAGTATGTCTCTGTTTCCACACAAAAAGACACGGAAGAAGCCGCTGTGAACCGCGAACAAGCCTTGTTGGATCGCGATCCAAAGTTAGCAAGAGACTCTCTCTACCATGCTTATCTTGAAAATGGAGAATGTGAAACTTCAGCAAAAATTCTAACAGAGCGGGCCTTTCTGAAACACCCCCTCAAAGCCTTGGTCGAAGAGAAATACGGCATTGAATACGAAGAATTTACCAATCCTTGGCATGCAGCTGCATCTAGCTTCCTTGCTTTTTCTATTGGTTCCCTTCCTCCAATGCTCTCTATCATTCTCTTTCCAGTTAACTATCGCATTCCAGTGACAGTCTTCGTTGTTGGACTATCCTTGATCTTCACTGGCTATACCAGTGCGAAACTAGGAAAAGCACCAACCAAGCCAGCCATGCTTCGCAACCTGATCATTGGCCTTCTCACCATGGGTGTGACTTACTTCTTCGGACAATTGTTTAGTATTTAAAAAAAAAGCTGAGACTTCTGTCTCAACTTTTTTTATGCTTTTCTTATGCTTCTAATAAGGCTTGTGCTTGTTTTTCTAATCCTGCGATTGCTTCATCTGTCAAGACTAATTCACCTGTTGCCCAGGCTTCTGGGTTAACAGTTGTTCCTGTGAAGTCTCCCACTACTTGAGTACGAACGAATGGTAAGAGGGCTTGGTAAGCCGCAAACATTGGCTCGTGTCCTGCATTAGCGACTGAAGAGACGGTTACGATCTTGTCTTGGAGGGCAGATGGACCACGAGTTTCTGACAGGTCAAGGGCACGGCTAAGCCAGTCGATCAGGTTTTTCACTACACCTGGAATGGCAAAGTTGTAGACTGGTGAGAAGATCCAGATGGCATCCGCAGCAAGGACCGCATCACGTGCTGCTTGCACAGCTGGCAAGGTTGGCGTTTCCAAATCTTGGTTCATCATTGGGATGTCCTTGTAGTCCAAGTAAGTCACCGTTGCTTTTCCTTCAAGAAGGCTTTCTGCTTTCTGGGCCATTTGATGGTTGAAAGATCCTTGACGAAGGGATCCGACGATAAATAAAATGTTTTTCATAGCTGTTTCCTCTTTCTGTTGTAAGATTATTTATTACAAGTAATATTATACATACCTTAGATGTAATGTCAAGAATTACAACTTGGAATTTACTAAGCTTTATTACATTCACTAAGCAAGGGCTAAGACAATTGAGAGGCTAGGACTTTTGTCCCAGCCTCCTCTCTTTTATGCATGCTCCAGTCCTTTTTTTGTGTTTTCCTTGATGGTTTCGGCTGAATGGAGTAATTTTTCTTTTTCTTCTTCTGTCAAATGCAAGTCCAATCGTTCAATAATTCCTTTTCGACCTACAATCGCTGGATAGCCAAGATAGGTTCCATATTCTGGACGATAGTTAGAGACCGGCATTTCCTCGTGGCTATCATTGATCACAGCTTCTACTAAGCGTTGGGCTGCTGCTGCAATCCCAAAGTTGGTATAGAATTTACCAAAGAAAACCGTGTGACCACCACGCAAGGACTCGTAGTTAATGGCGTCCAGCTCTTCTTGAGAGAAGAGATCGGTAATGGCGTGTCCTTTGACACGGACCTGGCTCCAAGCAACAAATTGGGAATTTCCATGCTCACCAAGGTTATAGCCTGATACACTAGCAGGAGAAACCTGCAAACGATCAGCGACTGCGCGCTTCATCCGAGCTGTATCCAGCAAGGTTCCTGTCCCAATCACCTGCTCTTTTGGAAGGTCGGTATATTGTTGATAGAGTTGAGTGACTGCATCGACCGGATTGGTCACTACCAATAAGACCCCACTAAAGCCAGAAGCCTTCAAATCACGCGCTACTTGCACTACTTGCTTGCTAGTAAAAGGAAGCTCCGCAAAACGGTCATCTGTGTTATTAGCCTGCAACTCGATATTTCCAAGAGTCGATACCACAACATCCGCATCTTTTAAAGCCGCGTAGTCATTGACCGTGATATGAACCGGATACCCCGTATTGGCAACTGTATCACAGAAATCCAAGGCATCTGCCTTGACCTTTTTCTCATTGGTATCAATCAAGACCAAGTGATCACAGGTGTGTTTCAAAATCATGCTGTGGGCCAAGGTCGCACCCACATGCCCCAAACCAATAATACCAATTTTTCTTGTCATCAGAATCCTCTTTTCTAGTATCGATCACACTGTTGGTGAGGATAGCTCTTTGTTGACTCTATTCTACCACAATTCTAGAAAGGCGGATTGAAAAAATGGGAAAATTTTCAAGTTTTTTCAAAAAAGAAAAGAGGCGATGCCTCCGTTAACGACTCAGGAAAGAAGAGTCTCAATTTCTTCAATGGTTAAGCCCGTCATCTCCGATATAAGATCAGGCGACATTCCTCGTGAGACCATCTCGCATACCAACTGTTTACGACCTTGTTCCAGACCTTCTTCACGCGCTTCATCAATCGCCGTCTCCAGGGTCATATCATAATTTTCTTGAATACGAATCCGCTCGTCTATCATGGTCCTCTCCTCCTTGGTCCAGCTAGATTTTACGCTAACATAGATTTGATCTCTTCAATGGACAAACCCGTCATCTCCGAGATAAGCTCAGCCGTCATCCCTCGTGAGACCATCTCGCATACCAACTGTTTACGACCTTGTTCCAAGCCTTTTTCTAAGCCTTGTTCCAGCCCTTGTACTAAACCTTCTTCTCGCGCTTCATCAATCGCTGTCTCCAGGGTCATATCATAATTTTCTTGAATCCGAATACGCTCGTCTATCATGGTCTTCTCCTCCTTGGTCCAGCTAGATGAATCTAGTAATGAATCTGCATGAGCCACAGCCTGACTGGGAGCTTTTGTAAAGGGAAGATTCCCAAAAAAACTCCAACCATTGTCTGCCTGCATCTGTCAGGTTCTCATCTTTATTATACTTGTCTAGCTCTAAAAAGGCAACCTGCAGAAGATTTTGGTGCTTGCCATTTTTATAATAGGCCTTGAGTTGCTTCCCGGACCGGCTATTAGTCAGCCAGTATTTGTTGATGGCGGCCTCTTCGTCTAGTAAGAGCGACTTCTCCAAAATCGCAATCCCATAGACGGGCTCCATCTGCTCGTACATCTTATGTGTCTGACCTTGCTGGCGCAGTTTTTGCACATTTTCCACCAGCTGATTGGCCAAATAGTAATGGAACCGATTCAAGAAATACTGCTGCTTGCGAATCTGGATCTCGATGATCACCTCGGTCCCGTCGTGGAGCTTGGCTCTCACATCCACCGCAGTGGAGAACAAGTCATCCTCCTCATAGGCCATGCTGTGAGGCTTGCTTCCTTCCACAATCTGAGCATCCGCTACATCCAGCTCTAAAATGTCCCGAATAATGCTGCCGTCACCTCTGGCAAACTAAAAATCTTCTTGGCCATGATGTCCAAAGTCGGTGATACATGCGCGTGTCTTTTCTGCATCCCTGCTCCTTTTCGATAAAAAATAGAGGGAAGATCCCTCTACTTCTATTATTCGAAAAAAATTTGGGAAATAGCGAATAAGTACCCTTTACCTAATCCCTATCTTCTCACACCCTAACCCTTAAACTCTTGGACAAATTTCTTGAGTTCGGCATCGGCTTCTGGTGTCGTTCCATGAAGCTGGCTGAGCATATCTAGAAGAGAGGCTGTCTGGGTCTCGATAGTGGCATTGGTTTGGTTGATCTTAGCCACGATCTCTGTTAGTGGTTCTACTTCTTCTTCCTCAAAGGTATCCACATAGCGTGGGATATTGAGGTTGTAGTCATTCTCGACGATCTCCTCGAAGCTAGCCAGATGGGCAAACTTATCCATGTCCTCTCTGCTCTTATAAGCCTTGAGGATCTTCTCGATATGGGCATCCGTCATGATATTCTGGTTTTTTCCCTTGTCAAATTCCTTAGAGGCATCAATAAAGTAGACGTCCCGATTGGTCCGGTTCTTCTTGAGAATAATGACCGTCGTTGGGATGCTGGTATTGAAGAAGATATTGGCAGGAAGACCGATCACGGTATCAATAGCCCCTTCTTCCAGCAAGGCCTTGCGAATGGTTCCTTCAGCATTGCCACGGAAAAGGACTCCGTGAGGAAGGACGATAGCCATGACACCCTTGTCCTGCTTGAGGTGGTAATAACCATGCAAGAGAAAGGCGAAGTCAGCCTTGGACTGAGGTGCGAGCTTGCCAAATGGGGAGAAGCGAGGATCTTGGAGAAATCCGGAGCTGGCAGACCACTTAGCTGAGTACGGAGGGTTCATAAGGACCCCATCAAAGTTGGTCGGCTCTTGGGTCGGCCAGTCTTCGTCCAGCGTATCGGCATTGTGCAAGAACTGGTTTTCCACTGGAACCCCGTGTAGGATCATGTTCATTCGAGCCAGGTTATAGGTAGAGGTATTGAGCTCCTGACCAAAGTACTGGACGGTTTGAGGCTGGTGAGAATACTTCTTGGCATTGAGCAAGAGGGAGCCTGATCCCATAGTGGCATCGTAGATGGTAAAGCCCTGCTCGTCTTCACGCCCTAAAAAGGCAATCTGTGTCATGAGCTTGGCTACAGGCTGGGGTGTATAGAACTCTCCAGCTTTCTTACCCGAGTCGGTCGCAAACTGACCAATCAAGTACTCGTAAGCATCCCCAAGCATATCCCCCGCATGACCTGCCACATCCAGTACTGCCAATTCTTTCATAACAGCAGCCACTAGCTGGTTTTGCTTTTGAGGAGTCGCCCCTAACTTTTTGGAGTAAAGATCAATGTCCTCAAAGAGGTTCTCATAGAGGTCGTCACATTGCTCAATGTCGTGAAAACCCTGAGCTAGATCTTCCAGTTGGAAGGTCCCTTCATTGACCCGGTCTACCAAGGCTGTAAAGGTCAAGTCAGGCTTAAGAAAAATAATTGAGCTCATCGTTGACGACGGAGATCAGCTCCTCTTGAGAAGCTGGATCCTCATAGTAGGATCGGTAAAGCGCCAAGGCTTCATCCAGACTCTCTGTCTCCTCCTCCATGGTCTCCGCCACGAAGAAGAGCAACTTATCTGAGAGGTACTTGTAACAGATCATCCCCAAAAGGTAAGACTTGTAGTCATTGGCATCCATCTTAGAGCGGAGCACATCCGCTGAGTTCCACAGGGCTTGGTAGAGCGACTGGGAGGTTTGTGTTGTTTCCATAGTATTTCTTTCTGATTTCTTTTAGACCTTTTCTTGTTCCAGTGGGACGACGGCGAGGGTCTTGCCCAGACTGGCTAAGACTTTCAAGACCGTGTCCAATTGAGGACTGGTCTTTCCTGTCTCCATCCGAGCGATGACCGGTTGACTGACCCCACTAAGTTCTTCTAGTTTCTTTTGGCTAATGCCCTTTTCATGCCGAGCCTCGATCAACTCTGTCATAATCGCGACCCGCAGATCACTTTCCAGGATTTCTTCCTTGGTGAAGAGCTCTGCTCTCACATCTTTCCAATTGCTGCCGATGGCACTATTCTTCATCTCTTAGCCCTCTTTCCTTCAAATCTTGCAACTCCCGCTTGGCTTTCTCGATCTCTCGTCTAGGTGTCTTTTGCGTCTTTTTGACAAAATGATGCAGTAAGACAAAGCTCCCATCCAGCCAAGCCACGAATAAAATCCGATCCCGCAAGGGTCTCAACTCCCAGATCTCCGCATCCAGATGCTTGATGTAGGGTTGGCCAGCACGTGTTCCATGCTGACTTAAAAGCTCGATGTAGTCGTTGAGCTTGTTGAGTTTGATCCGGCTGTCCTTATTATCACGACGAGCTAACTCCCTCATGTAGTCCAGGACCGGTTGATTCCCCTGTTTGTCCTTATAAAAATAAATAGCGTGCACAAAGCAACCCCTTTTCGAATTTATTATAACTCTAAAGTTATTAAAAGTAAATACTTTTAAGTTATTAAACACTAAGGAGCACCCTTTGAAATAATCAAAGAGGCTCACTTATACTATTCGAAAAATGATGTGCTTATGGTTGCTTTTAAGGATCAATTTTGAAGGTTAGATAAACATATCTTGTAAGAGTTTCTTTTTCAGTGTTTCAAGCTGTGAAATTTTTTCTTGGTAAACAGCTATGAGGTTGTCGAGGTTAGAGAAATAGGCACCGATAGCTTGCTGTTCAGAAAAAGATGGTATAAGTACTTTTTTCGATAGTAATTCCACTTTAGTAATACCCTTTATTGATGTTCCTTGAAGTTGAGTAACCTCCTTTTGAAGTAATCTATAAAGTAAATATGCTGTGAATTCTATATTTGATTTAAGATTTGAGAGTGACAAAAAATCCTGACTTGTTGCGTATTCATGACGCATCACTGCTAACTTCCCAACTCCAACTCTCGTAACAACCGCAATTGAATCCTTTGGTATTATTTTGGCTGATGAATTTTTTAAACCTTTCTCAGAAATACTTTTTTGAACTTTAATTTCAAATAGACAATTTGTCTCTAAGTCAGATGATTGAATCCAAGGAATATCGCCATCCCAATATTCCTGAACATTTGTTTTTGGAGTGCCACCACTTTGAAAGTCATCAGCTAAATCATTAATTTCAAGAAGCTCCCACTCACCTTCGAATCCATCTAAACGAATCTCAGGAACGGTCTGTCCAGCTTTGGGAAACATCTTGGATAGCATGGTCGCCTTGAGAGATTGGTAGTTTGCAAGATTGTCCTTATAGCTAGCAAGAAGGTCATCGAGGGTGCGGAAGAGGGAGCCAATGGCGGATTGTTCGGAGTAGGATGTCATACCAATCTTCCAGTCTCCGTATTCTTTCCCATTAACCCCAGGTTGACCTGACCGTTGAGAAGTGATTTCAATAAATTGCTTATACTTATCGGTAAGCGTCTGTTGAAAAACAAAATTTCCGTCAAATGAATCACGTAATCTTGCTCTAATTAAGAATCCAGCATAATAGACTTCACCATCTGATTCTCTATAAAGATATGTTTTACCAACACTTGCACCAGTACGTGCGAATAGGAGATCATTCTTCTGCAATTTATAGTTTTCATAGTCCTCTTCAGTAATATTAACATCTGGAGAACTAAGTTTATCAGTTAAAAATAATCTAGAAGAATCATCTATATCTGTAATTCTAAGATATTTATGAATACCATCAAAAATTCTTTTGCAGAAGCATTTAAACCATATTCGATAGAATTTGATATTTCACTAAGTATTATATATTTCCACTTATCATTAAAAATTCATAAATCTAATTTTTGGGAATTTTAAAACTATTCATTAAAAATTTTTCCATTCTATATTCATTTGCATACTTAACTACTAAATAATGATTATCTAATTTTGCCTTCTCTATAATATATTCTTTATAATCACCATTTGAAATAATTTTATCTATATTTTTTTACAATAACTAGCTTGATATCGGAGTTAGAACAATCCATCATATTTGATAGTTGATTTAATATAATCTGTTTAACTATTTCATATTTAGTTAGTTTAATCAACAAATCTGTCGCATTCATCTTAATATTTCTAGAATAATGTTTGGTCATGTTTAAACAAAAAAATAAGTACAAAACATAATAAATTCATTATTCGCAGAAAAACTTATCAAATTCGAAGATTGTTTGTAGGAATGACACTAGCCTCTTAATTTCAAATATATTTTTCATCAGATAGTTTGAGTATATCGTTAATAACTAGATTATAGTTACCATCACAAATACTTTTCAATACATTCAGTTGAATAGACAAAATAATTGGATTTTCATCAGTTAAATCGTTATGTACTAGCAATGTATTTCCATTTGATTGAAATACATCGATTAGTTTCTCCCAATTATATCTATGAGGCTGAGAATAATAAATGAGAAATAAAAAGATCAAAAAGCAGAAAATTTATCTTTTAAAAATTGATTTTCAGAAATAATAGTTTCTCTACAAACATCAACTAATTTATTAAAGATAGTTTTTAGATAACATTACATTGTCTATCTTAATAATATTAAATATAGTTTGAAAAATTATTTACTCCATATAATTCAAAGATTCCGTCCTTACCTTTGTGTTTTGTTATAGGTAATTATATCGTCAATAAAAATCACTAATATTTTTTTCAGGAGAAGCATCATGTTCTAATTCAAATTTAACTATTTCTTCTAATGCGGAATTACTTTCTCTAATATTATTTAATAATTCAGTATTATCAATGCTAGAACTCTTTAGAAATCGAATAACAGCATCTCCATAATTCCCATATATATTTTTCTTTATCACCATTTTTAAAAATAATCAACAACTTTTTCCTGAATCTTATCAGGTAGACCACTAAAGTCAATGAGAGATAGTAGAGAAAAACGAACTATCATAAAAAAACGAATCAAATTTTTTTTCAAAGATTGTATCTAGAATAACAATAATATCCAAATAGTTAGATCTTTTAACTATTTTTTAAAAGCCTCAAATATTGGATTTTCTAAATTCAATTCACTATTATCTTGATTCAACCATTTTATAACTTCACCTTTGAATTCAATAAGACTTGAGTTTAATTTAAATTCATCAAAGTAATCAGAAAAAAATATCGCAGTAAATAACATAAGGATCGTAACCGATTATTTTGAAATTCGATATTACGGATCATTTTTAGAGCAAATTCAATCTCTTCTGATCCAATAATTCCTATTATTGATTCAGATTTTAGTATATAACTTGCCAATTCTTTATCAGAAGTTGTTATAGCTAATACAAATAATTCTTTTCTTAAACTCATAATCATCATACATTCCTACAAGTGTTCTTAATAATACTTTCATCAACATTTTGACGCGTTTTTAAATGGGTAATAGAACCATAGCTAAGAGATAATAGGAATGACTCCGATATCCATTGAAATACACCAACATTACATAGATTATAATTTCTTACAGATTCTAAATAGGTATTATCAACATAGAGTTTATTAATCTTCTCGAAAAACAAAGTTTCTTTTTCTATCTAATAACGGAAAAATAAATAGGCTCTTTTGAGTTGGCTATAAATTCTTGTCCACTATTTTCTCTCAACCAATAATTTTTCGTACTCTCCTTTTTCATTTTGAATATTTCTTAAATCTATTGCTAAATTATTAACTAACCATATCGGAATATTGCTATTATCAGCTGATTTCTTTATATTTTCAGATAAATTGGATATTGCACCATCTAGATCACCATTAAAGTATGACTTTAAAGCAATGAATCTTTGTGTTAAAAAAGTCTTTTAATTCCTCTTCAGCTTTTTGAAATAAAATGCTCCTCTAGAAAGTCAAAATTAATATCTTTGGATTTATTTTTATTAAAAAAATAAATTGGAAAAAAACTTTATTATCTCCTGCTCAATGTCTGACAATTCATTCTCATCTTGTGAAAAGTTCAGCTGAAACACTTTGAAAAAGATATTCACATAACACTTTTGATTCTTTTTGAAATATCAAGTATTGTTGAAGAATACTTATCTATAGTGATGTCAGAAATTTTGTAATCAACAGTATCACTATTTCCATAACGATAATAATAAATAATATCTCTAGTAATTGATTCAATTACTGTTTCCGGAATCTGATTAAACACAGGTATGTCTGAATATTTTACTTTGGCATAAAGATCTTCCTGTAATGGAGTCTTTTCACTAGAATTTTCAGTACAAAAGAAATATAAACATTTTTTATTATGCTTCCTTGCAGTGTCAATTTCCTTTAAAACCGAAGGACTGATTCCATCTTCATTATCAATGATGATCAAGCAGACGTCACAAGACTTTACATGATTTACATAAAATTCCTCCGATTTAACACTTCGACTTCCCTCTTCTTCATAACAAATTGAATTCATTAAAGGCGAATCATTAATGAGTTTAGAGAGTCTTTTACGCATCTCTCTATACTTCCCATCACATTTAGAACTAATAAAAACTATAATCGGATTTTTTACCTTATTCGTACTCATTTGTCACCTAAATTATAATATAGAAATAGTATCTCCATCTTCCTTTCGGATTACGATTTCGACATCAGATATTAATTTTGTTTTACGTAGCATGAAGTATTTAACCATAAATTCTAATTGTTGCTGATGATTATAGTTTAGTTTTGACAAACCAGAACCAACCAAGGGTAGATATATTGGATTACCATTAGAATTCTTAAAACAATTATCAACTATTGCATTCAAAACTACAAGATAGTCTTGATCACTAGTTTTAGCATTCTTATTCTTTTCTATAATTGATAATGCTATGAAATGATATCTAACGTTTCCAATATCTACAAAAAGCAGTGCTTCCTATTGGGTATCTATTATAATTTCCTACTGATTTTCCACCTTTTTTTACATCATTACCAATATTTACTGATGATATACCCTGTTCTTTCAAACTACTCTTAATCTTCTTATCAAGAACTGTCTGTGATACTAAATTATTATCGTATAAAAATTTAATAACTTTCCCATGAAGTGAATTGGTAGAAATAACCGATTCATCTATTTTGGTATCAAAACAACTATTTACAGGAACTATTAAATTAACCTTACTAGCACCAATATAATCTAGGATATTGCCATATGTTCCTGAAACTTCAAAAACTATTATATTTAAAAATATACCACTCTGCTTTTTTTAAATGGTAATATAAAAAGTGTATAACCAAAAGTTAAGAAATATATTACTAGAAAAGTTATTATTACTTTAAAAATATGGTTTATTAGATTATTACTTTTATAAAAATCACTAATATTTATAAAAGTTGCCAACAAGGATAACAAGGATAGAAAACTAAAAAAATACTTGCACGATAATTTAAATGATCTCTTTATCAAATGTATTTTACTCCCCTTTTCCTACCTCCCCACTCTCAGTGGTTCAATCACCTCTTCGATCAGTTGGGTATAGGCTTCTTTGATTTGTTTTTTGTAGCTGAGTGGGTTGAGGGCATCGGCTACTTCTGCCTTGTAGTCTTTGTAGCGTTGGCTCTTGGTCAGCTGGCTTTCGCCGGCTTGTTTTTTGGCGCCTTTGCGATAGTGTTGAATATAGTAGCGGAGTTCGTCGGCTCCGATATACCAGCGTTTGGCAAAGCTTACGATATGGCTATCAATGACGGATTCGATCATCTGGTCCAAGACTCCGGTGATAGATTGTCCTCGGTAGCGTTCGGGCTCTTCTTGGACTTGGGTCCAGAGGTTTTGGATGATCTCAGCTAGGCTTGGATTGGTCCGGTTCAAGCTCTCGATATAGCTATCCACGGTTGCTATATCCTTGTCACTCAGGGCTTGCTCGTCATTTTCCTCCTGCTGGATCATACTCTGGATCAGCATCAGGATATAAGCATAGTTGATCTCATCGACTTGGACAGACTCCAGCTCATAGTGGATATCCAGCTCATCCTCGCTGTCCACTTCTGGATCCCTGCTCTTGATCTCTGCCAGGATATTTTGATAGAGGCCCAGATAGGCTTCTAGCTGGCTGTCGCTGAGGCCTGTTTCTCGGTAGATTTCCTCTTTATCATACTCCGAGTAGACGCGGATTGAGGCTTGGTACTTGTCAAAGACCTGATAGGCTTTGGCGACCTTACGGAGCTGGGCCGTTGGAGCCTGCTCGAGGGCAACTCCCTCTTCTTCCAAGTCTGTGACTTGGCCTTTAAACTCCGCCCAGGCTTTTAAGAAATTGCGCTTCTCCTCTTCCCAGCTTGGTGCTAGGACTTCATTTTCTCCTCCATTGGAGTAGAGCTTGAGGGCATTGTCGACGGCCTCTTTAAAGGCTTGAGGACGCTGGAAGGTGATGATATGACCAAAGTGCTTCTTGTCATCAAAGATCCGATTGGTCCGGCTAAAGGCCTGGATCAAGTCCTGTGGACGCATGGGCTTGCGATCGATAAAGAGCGTAGAAAGACAAGGGGCATCAAAGCCAGTCAAGAGACGGTCTACCACGATGACCAGGTCCAACTGCTCATTGCGGTAGAGGTACTTGTCCTGCTTTCTGGCCAGGCGATTATTGACATCGCTATTAAAGCCCCGCAGATCCGCTAGGCTAAAATGCGTACCAAACTCTTGGTTGTAGTCCTCCATGACCTGCTTCATGTGTTCTTGGTAGCCGATGGACTCTTCCTCATTTTCAGACACCGAATAGGTGATGGTAAACTTTGGAAAATCTGGCAAATGGCGTTTGACCCGCTCGGAGACTTTGACCCGCTCCTTACCAGCGAGAATGCTCTTGAGCAGATTGTAATAGGCTTGTGCTCGTGGGATGGACTTGACTGTCAAGATAGCTTCATAGGTCTTTCCAACCCCTTTTGGGATATTGAGCTGTTGCTGGCTCTTATTGAGGATGGCATCTAGGACTTCTAGCATGTGCTCCTTGTCCTCATAGGCCTGGTCTGGGATCTCTTCTTCTAGGAGATCCGAGATGATGGTATTGCGGTAGTCTACCTTAAAACCTAGAACCGCCCCATCATGGATGGCTTCCTTGACCGTGTATTCATGTAGGCGATCGCCATACTGTTGGTGGGTGGTCTGAGCCAGATCTCCCACTTGTTTGCGTTTATTTTCCTTGAAGATCGGAGTCCCTGTAAAGCCATACCAGAGAGAATTCTTGAAGTAGGCCTTGATGTCTTTTTGCGTCTGTGGCGTGACCGCCCGGTGGCACTCATCCACGACAAAGGCCACGCGCAGATCCTTGATCTTCCCAGCATCCCGCTGGTACTTCCCTTCTTCAAACTTGCGCATCATGGTCGTGATTTTCTGAATGGTCGTGACCACCACGCGCTTGTCATTGCCCCCTAGGCGCTTGACCAGTTCATGGGTATTGTCCGTCTCGTCGATGTCGATGACATCATTGGCCGCATAAGAGAGGAAGGACGAGGTCGTCTGCTGGTCCAAGTCTCTGCGGTCGACGACAAAGATGGTCTTTTGGATCGCTGGGATCTGCAAGAGATTGCGCGCCACCTTGTAAGAGGTCAGGGTCTTGCCTGATCCAGTCGTATGCCAGATATAGCCCGACTCTTGGCGACGAGAGGCTTCCTGTACAGCCTCGATGGCATGGATCTGGTAGGGACGCAGGAGGATGAGGGCCTTCTTGCTATCGTCGATGACCGAGTACTGCATGACCATCTGGTGGGCCCGAGGGATAGAGAGGACCTCATGAGCAAAGCTGTTGAGATCGATCATGGGCTGGTTATCCTTATCCACCCACTTGGTCAGAAACTGCTTGTTTAGCTTGCTTTCACGTCGCCGCTGATATAGCGTGTATCGACCTTATTGGTCACGACAAACATCTGCAAGCTCGAGTAAATGCCCCGGAACTTGCCTTCACGGTCGTACTTTTTGATCTGGTGAAAGGCATCTAGAAAGGCTACTCGTGGGCTCTTGAGTTCGATATGGATGAGGGGCAGGCCATTGATCAAAAGGGTCGTATCGAGCCGTCGATCCTGGTCTAGCGGATAGGCCTTGTCGCGTTCGACTTGGTTGACCACTTCGTAGCTCGACTTACCAGCTGCAATATTGTCTCGCCAGATGACTGCAAGTCGGATCGTCCCTAGACTGGCATCCTCACGTTGGACTTCTACCTTGGCGATACCATTTTCACCCGCAAGCCACTTGGCTGCTTCATAATAGCTGACAAAGTTGAGCTGGTTCTTGATCTGGCGCTTTTCCTGGTCAGTCAAGGGATGGTCCGCCAGCACGGCGACATTGTTTTGCGCGAGCTTATCAAAGAAATTGTCCCACAACTGGTCTTCATTCTTGAGATCCTCGCGATAAGTCCATTGACTCTCTCCTGAAGTCAACTGCTGGATCAACTGTCTTTCAATCTCAAGTTCTGGAGTTGCTACTGCCTTCATCCGTCTATCCTTTTCCTGTACATAATCTCCTATTATTATAGCATGTTTGGGAAAGAAATTAACGCTTTCAAAGCATTTTGTTGGGAATTGGCGCAAAAAAACGGACCTGGTCTGGTCCGTTTTTTCTTAATCTAATTGAATCCCTTTTTCTGCTAGATTATCTAGGCATTCTTGGAGGTAAGTGTCCTGATGCTCAGGATAGATTGGCGTGGTTAAAGCTTCCTCTTTCAGCTCTGGATAGGCTGGGCAGGTTTTGCCTCGGTAGGTCGGCTCCCACCACTCTGGGCTGACCTTGTAGCCACGAGCGGTCATCTCTTCCATGATCAAGCGGTGATAGGCATAGAGGCGATAAGGAGAGTAGTCAAAAACATAGTTGACCGTCGCATGCTTCTTGCCCCAGCCGTTGCCTCGAAGGGCGCAGCATTCCCGGTGTTGGCCGAGGAGCTGGGGACGAGGGAGTTTGGGAATCAAATCTTGGTGCCACAGTCTCATCTATTCACCTCCTAATAGCGTTGAGTCTTGCAAGTAGCGATTAGGGTAGCGCTCTAGGAGCATTTCGATCCCCTTGATGAGATCCTCTTGGCTAGCTTGGCCATGCTGGTATTTCTCAAGTAGCAGCATAAAGTCCGCCTTTTCCTCTGCAGTCGCCTGCTTTTTGAAATAGCCCCAGATATGCTGAAAGGCATTGGAGACCTGGCCACGATTTTCTGGCAAGGCCAGCGCTTGCTGGATCAGGTCCTCGACGTGGCTGACCTCCACCTGGTCTTGCTTGAGGTATTCCCGGATTTCCTTGTAGATATTACTCGAACGACTGAGCACCAGGTATTTATTTTTCGCCCATAGGACTTGGCAGTAATGTTTTTGATCCACTCGTGTCTCCTTTTGATCTTCTCTATCAATAGTCCTCCCATTATACCATGGAAATGATTCATTCCATCAAAAAAAGGCTGGGACAAAAGTCCTGGCCTCTTAATTGTTTTTGAATTGTAGAGCAAGACGCAGTGGTTGAGCGGGCTCTACTACGCTGATTTCATCAGCTTTTATAGCCCTACTCAACTGTGCAGAGGTGGGACGACGAAATCGAATTCTAACGAATTACCGATTTCTGTCCTACTCTCTCTTTCATTGATTACAAGGCTGTGATGGCTGTGATCAAACCAAAGATGATCCCTGGTGCATTGGTCGCAGCAAGTGGAATATCGCGTTCTTTTTTTGAAGAGTCCGTAGTAAACCCAAAGGCTACAGTTGATGGTCGCGACAAGGGGTTGAACAAAGTTCCCTTTGTGACCTGCGAGGTTATCCATGATTTGTGGGAAGTAAGACACATACATCATAACAGACATAAAGGTCGCAACCCAACCAAGAATTTTCATTTGTTTTTCATTCATTTTGAAACTACCATTTCCTTTTTCTTTTTTTAAAGTATGCACTATTCTACCTTTTTGTCCTTTACAAATTCAAGTCTTTTTTTCAAATGTTACCGAACTGTAAAGTGTCACAATCTTGTGATTTTGCAGGAAGATGGATTTCTTTTCGAGAGAGTCTTCTCTAGTTGCCATTTTTTTGACACATTGTCTAATTTTTGTGCGAATGTAATCATTTTCATCTTGCATAGCATGCAAATTAATTGCATTTTCTTCCTACTTATGCTATTTTAATACACAGAGGTATAATTTTATGAATAAACAAAAAATCAACCAAATCGTTGGCTCGATCGGTGCCTTTATTGGGATTATCGTTTTCATTGCCTACATCCCACAAATTATTGCTAATTTACAGGGAAATAAGGCCCAACCTTTCCAACCCTTGTCAGTCGCTATTTCTTGCTTGATCTGGGTCATTTATGGTTGGACAAAGGAACCTAAAAAAGACTGGATTTTGATCATTCCGAATTCGGCAGGTGTCATCCTAGGGGGATTGACTTTCCTTACATCACTTTAATAGAAAGTGAACAAAGACTGAACTCTACGGGTTCAGTCTTTTTTGTGTATCCCTTTGAAAAACAAAAACAATCGCAGTCGGTTTTCGTACAAAAAAAGCCCGCTATGAGCAAGCTAAAAAAATTGACAATTCTTTTTCTTTGAATAACCTATGCTGGATTATTGTGCAAAAAAATATCCAAATAATATCTGATTATTATTAGAGTATATTGAAACTTTCCGCTGTGAGAAAAGTGCCTGAAATAATTATGTTTCAGGCACTCGGAATTATTGAGACCTTAGGCTCAATAATTAGTCATGGAACTTCTTCGAAGTTCGCTGACGTCCGTACTCACCTAAGGAAAGTTTCTAATTTAATTTGAGTTTCTTTTCTTAAATCTGCACAATCTTACGATAGCTCCGAGAGGTGATCCAAAAGACGATTAGGTAGGTGATGAGAAAGACGGCGCAGACGCTGAGGGTCACGACGAGGACTTGGCCACTATTGATGACACCGAGGACTTTGAGAATGAGGCGGATCATATGGTAGGCAAAGGCCAGATGGATAAAGGCAAAGATGAGAGGGAGGAAAAAGACAGTCCGCACTTGACGGTTGATGGTCCGTTTGACCTCGTGTTCATCGAGCCCCACCTGTTGGAGGATGACGAAGCGGTCACGGTCTTCATAGCCTTCTGAGATTTGCTTGTAGTAGATCACGATAACTGTTCCGACCATAAAGATCAGTGACAAGAAAATTCCGATAAAGAAGATGCCACCAAAGAGGCTATTCAACTCTGCCACATCATTGGCTCGGTTGCCTCCATAGATGAATGTTCCTTGGCCCTGTTGGCTGCTCAATTCATCGATCATCTTGTCATAGCTAGTTGCTAGCTTGAGTTGCTGGTCTTCATCGACATTGACATTGAAGCCACCGTAGATATTGGTATTGATGGCCAGGTTCGGAAACTGGTCAACAAAGGCTGAGAGGTCAGGTACGATCAGGTAATTGAAATCCTCTGTCAGCATATTAAACTGATTTGGAACATGATCGGTGATAAAATCCTTGCTCACTTCTTCCTTGACTTGGAAGTCATGCCCGTTGATAGTAAACTGCTTTTGCCCCTTAAGAGCCTCGTTATGGGCAAAGAGGATGACTTGGTTGCCTGTCAGATCGACGTGCTCGCCTGTCATATGTTCATAGCTGGCTGCATCAAAGACCATGAAGACGGTTTTAGGAGTGACGCTGCGTTCATCAGCTGGATAGACGGTGAAATCTGTGCCCTTTTGTGATTTAACCCCAAAGTTGGCATAGGTCATCAGGTCACGATTCTTGATCTTGAGATGGTGCTCAGAGGCAAATTCATCAAATTTCTGATTGATCTGCTCCAGATCGACCCCTTTTCCTTGGACAGAAAAATCATGAGGCGCCATGATTTTCTTGACCATTTCGCTACCGACATAGATGTTGGTGGCTGCAGAGATGGTCACCAGCACCATGGTCGAGAGGATGGCAATGGTCGCAAGCCCCACTGCATTTTTCTTCATGCGATAGATGAGGTTAGAGACCGAGATCATATTGTTGGGCTGGTAATAGTAGCTCTTCTTTTTCTTAAGCAGATGCAAGAAGACGGTGATCCCAGCATTAAAGAGCAGGTAGGTCCCGATCATGACCAGGATAACGGCTAGAAAGAAGGTCATAAGCGCAATGATGGGGTTTTTGACAGACAAAGCTAGGTAGTAGCCAAAACCGAGAGAGGCTAAGCCCAGGATGGTTTGGGGCCACAAGAAGCGGGCTTTCTTTTCACCACTGGCTTTCTCACGCGTCAACTGCAAGGCATTCAAACGGAGAATCCGCCAAGCATTGAGAAGAACCAAAAGTCCAAAGATGAGACCAAAGGTGACAAAGACCAAAACCACAATCCCAGGTTGGAAGGTAGATACCAGCTGAACCTTCATCTTCATAAGTTTCAAGAGAAAGGCAAAGATCAGCTTGTCAAAGAGGGCTCCGATCAAGACACCCGCTGAGATGGTTAGAAAGCCAAAAAGCAAGAGTTCCTTGAAGATCATGCTGATGAGATGGCGTTTCTCAAGACCGAGCATGCTGTAGATGCCCAGTTCCTTGGAGCGGTTTTTCATGACGAAGCTATTGGCATAGAGCACGATGATGGCCCCCGCTGCATTGACCACAAACAGTCCCAAGACCAGGGTAAAGATCATGGGATCGCCCCCCCGAAGCTCGTGAATGTGGGGATTAAAGGTCAGGGAGTCAAAGAGATAGGCGATGGTCACTGCGAGAATGACTGCTATTGCAAAGGGATAATAGAGCTTGCGGTTCTTGATCAGATTAGAGCAAGCTAGTTTAGTGGTTAATCGAAACATCTACTCCACCTCACTTGCCATGACCGTCAGGGTATCCGAGATTTCTTGGAACATCTGACGCTCTGTTTTTTCTCCGCGGAAGATCTGGTTGTAAAGGATCCCATCCTTGATAAAGAGCACGCGCTTGGCACGCGCTGTTGCTGCGGTCGAGTGGGTCACCATGAGAATGGTTTGGCCCATGCTATTGATATCTTCAAAGACGTCCAGCAAAGCAGCCGAAGACTTAGAATCCAGTGCCCCTGTTGGCTCATCCGCAAGGAGAATTTCTGGCGAGGTGATGATAGCCCGTGCTACGGCTACCCGTTGTTTTTGCCCACCAGAGATTTCGTAAGGGTATTTTTCAAGCAGTTGGTGAATGCCCAACTCCCGGCTGACGCTATCGACCTTGCTCATCATTTCCTTGACTGGTCTGCGAGAAAGGACCAAGGGCAGGAGGATATTGTCCTTGACAGACAAGGTATCGAGTAGGTTGAAATCTTGAAAGACAAAGCCTAGTTTTTCCCGACGGAAGCTCGACGCATCCTTGTTCTTGATGGTTGAGGTATCCGTGCCATTGAGGTAGACCCGCCCTTCCGTCGGCTGGTCCAGCATGGCTAGGATATTGAGGAGAGTTGATTTCCCAGATCCTGATTCCCCCATAATAGCGACGTATTCCCCTTTTTCAACCGTGAAGTGGATATCTTTTAGGGCTTCAACCTGCGTTCCTTGAAAGCGGGTTTTGTAGATCTTTTTGATATGTTGAACATCTAGTAATGACATGCTTTTCTCCTTTTACTAGTAGATCAAGAAAAATTCTTGGGTTTGTTGCAGGACTTGGAGACCAAATTCCGTCTTTTCCAGATCGGTTTGGTTATTTGGTTTCTCAGTCTTTTTGGGTTGTTTCATCCATTTCAAGAGTTTCATTTTCTTGACCTCCTTCATTTGATGAAACAATTGTATAAAAAATAAAAGGCGGCTACCATAACCTAACCTTTCATTTTGACCTTTATTTCTTACATTTTTGTAAGATGGGGAAATCCTAATCCATGACCAACTTCTTTTCTTCAAAGCGAATAGCGACGGTCGTGCCTTGGCCGACCTCTGAATGGAGGGTGATCCTGTGGCCCAATTGCTCTGCGATTTTCTTAGATAGATAGAGCCCCAACCCTGAGGATTGCTGGGTCAGGTGGCCATTGTAGCCAGAGAAGCCCCGCTCAAAGACACGGAGAACATCGCTATTTTTGATCCCAATCCCGCTATCTTTTATATAGAGAGTCTGGTCTTTAAAATAGATTTCAATCCCACCAGTGCTGGTGTACTTGAGGCTATTGGATAAGAGCTGCTCGATGATGACCAGGAGCCACTTGCGATCGGTGATGACCTCCTGCTCCAAATCATGCAAGTCCACGGTCAAGTTCTTTTGGATAAAAAAGAGGGCATACTTGCGGACTACTTCCTTGACCAAATCCTCTAGCAACACGCCCTTCAAGACCAGATCGTCATGAAAGCTCTCCAGTCGCAGGTACTGCAATACCAGATTGGCATAGGAGTCAATCTTAAAAAGCTCCTGCTCCATCTGCTGTTTGATCGTTGGCGTCTCGACATCTTGGACTAAGAGCTGGCTGGCCGCAATGGGCGTCTTAATCTGGTGAACCCAGAGGGTATAGTAATCCATCAGGTCATTGAACTTGGCCTGGGCTGTCTTACCTTCTTCCAGACGCGCCTGCTGTTCTTCCCTGTATTTTTCATAAAGAAGGTGTTCCAAGGGCGAAGCAGCCTCTATTTCCTCATATAGCGCAGCTTTTCGATAGTCTTGAAAGGTCATGACGAAATCCCAGATCAAGACACAGAAGGCAAAAAGCCTAGCACTAGGGTCGCATAGAGGAAAACCGTCCCTGTCTCTGGAAAGAGATAGGCAAAGACCAAATCAATGATCAAAAAGATGACCAATAGATAGAGTAGGCGCCTGCGGGATACCACATACTGCCAGAAGATCGTTCCAAATTTATTCATGGGTCAACCCGTAACCGATGCCTTTCTTGGTTTCGATGAAGTTTGACAAGCCAGCCTCTTCTAGTTTCTTACGAAGGCGGGCTACATTGACAGACAAGGTATTGTCATCAATAAAGAAGTCGCTATTCCAGAGCTCCTTCATCATGTCATCGCGTGCTACGATACTGCCTGCATGCTCAAACAGGACGCGCAGGATCTGAAATTCATTCTTGGTCAGCTTGATGACTTCCCCTTCATACATCAAGTCCGTAGACTTGAGATTAAGGATAGCACCCCGGTGCTCCAGCAGATTTTGATCCGTGCCAAATTCGTAAGAGCGGCGCAAGAGCCCTTGGACCTTGGCAAGGAGCACATTTTGATCAAAAGGCTTGGTGACGAAGTCGTCTCCACCCATATTGATGGCCATAACAATATCCATGGCTTGATCCCGTGAAGAAAGAAACATGATCGGAACCTTTGAAACCTTACGAATCTCCTGGCACCAGTGGTAGCCATTGTAGAGTGGCAGGCCAATATCCATGAGAATCAAGTGAGGGTCACTTTCAACAAAGATCCCGAGGACATCCATAAAATCCTCTACTGCGACCACTTCATAGCCCCATTGTTCCAATAATTGTTTGACCTGTTGGCGAATAATTTCATCATCTTCCACTAAGAGAATTTTATGCATGGCTTTCTTTCCTTCTTTTTTTCTTCTTCCTATTATAACAGATTAAACAGCAGAGAAAAAGGCTGTTTCAGAGGGAAAGAAGAGCTGGCCTCTACTTTCTTGATAGGAGGCGCTTTTTCTAGTCCCATTTTTGTGCTATACTGAAAGAAATAAGACACAGGAGGCACAGATGTCGACGATTTTTGATTACCTAAAAGAAGTGACCTACGATTCCATCTATGACCGCCCCTTCACGGAACTAGATGTCCTTGCTTTGACAGAGCTGACCTATCTGCCTTTTGGACACATTGTGCCTCAAGGAGATACAACAGGGATCCCAGTACGCTTGTCTGATGCCATGGAACTGATCGAACGGACTACCAATTTCATCGTGACAAATCAACACCTGCACTTAGTCGATGAGCTCGCTACTTCTAAGCGCTTTAAGAACATCAAACTCCTCAACTATGTCGATGAGTACGATCCTGATGTGCAAAAGCAATTTGCGGCCATGACCTATCGTCTTACCATGGATGTTTATTTAGTTATCTTCAGAGGGACGGATGACACCTTGATCGGCTGGAAGGAAGACTTCCACATGACCTATATGGACCATGTCCCAGCCCAAAAACGAGCAGCCAGCTACCTGCAACATGTCATGAAGGAATTTCCCAAAGGGCGCTTTATGGTAGCCGGACACTCCAAAGGGGGTAATCTTGCAGCCTACGCCTGCACGTATCTTCCAGATTATCTATTTGAACGGGTCGACGCCATCTACTGTTACGACGCGCCTGGACTCAACAAGGCCATTATCGAAACAGAGGGCTATCAACGAGTCGCGCACCTCATTCACCGTTTTGTCCCACAAGGATCCATCGTCGGCATGATGCTAGAAGTTCCTGAGCCTGCTACAATTGTCAAAAGTCGCGCCTTTGGTGGCTTCGCCCAGCATGATGCCTTTACATGGATGGTTGAGAAGGATACATTTGTGACCCTGGATCAAACCAGTCCCGATAGCCAGCAAACCGACGAGACTCTAAAGCAATGGGTAAGAGAAGTTCCTGATAGCCAACTCAAGAAATTTTTCGACACCTTCTTCGGCCTCTTCTTAGATGCCGGCATCACTTCCATCAATGACTTGATGGACTTGAAAAAAATTTCTCCAAGATCAAAGAAATCTTTCAAAAATGCTCAAGACCTAGATCCTACAGAAAGGGAAATGCTGGAACGTCTCGCTAAACAACTCATCGACACCCGGGTCCAAGCATGGAAAAAAATGGCAAACAGTTCCTCGTATCCTGGTTCAAATAGCTACATTTTTTTCAAACGAAAAAAGTAGTCAAGTCTACCTCTCCACTGCTCCTAGAGCACAAGGAGTGAGGCTCAACAACTGAAAAAAGAGACCACCTCTTCTATTCACTAAAACGCAAAAAGAGGCTGGGACAAAAGTCCTAGCCTCTCAATTATTTTTGGATTGTCGAGCAAGACGCAGTGGTTGAGTGGGCTCTACTACGCTGATTTCATCAGCTTTTACAGCCCTACTCAACTGTGCGGAGGTGGGACGACGAAATCGAATTCTAACGAATTACCGATTTCTGTCCCACTCTCTTTTCTATTTTCTATTGGTCCTGAGAAGCTGGTGCATCTGACGTGCCTTCTTCTATGGAAGCCGGGCTTGCAGGCTCAGTTTCTGTCTCAGTTGTGGCAGGCTTGCTTCCTTCTGAAGCTGCTGCTTCTGTTTCCACTGGAGTCTCTGCAGTGACAGGCGTTTCGACCGTGCTAGCTGGTTTCCCCGCTTCGCTTGCAGATGGCATTGCTGCTAACTCTGCCTGAAAGGCTTGGATAGCCTGTAGTAAGGCTGCTTTGTCACTCTTTGGATTAGCCAATTGGTCAAAGAGAGCTTCTAAGCGATCAAATACAGCATCACTAGCACCCTTTTCCTGCAATTGTTGGTGAAGCGTCATCAATTGGTTATAGAGTTGTTGATAAAGGGCGACATCCCCAATCTGAGGCTCTTCTGTTTGCTTTTGTTTTTGCTTTTCAATGGTGTCACTGATTTCGCGTAACAGAGCTTGTCCACTTGCAATAGCCTTGTCTGGATCCGTCTCATTTCCAAGCTGAGCCAAACTTGCTTCAAAGGCAGTTCGTTTGGCCTGGTCTTCGACTTGTGGCAAGAGCGACTGGATTTGCTCTGAGAGGGCTGTCAGGATGCTGGTTCGTTGACGGGATTCTGTCGCCTTGTCCAACTCTCCATATAAGCCCTTGAGGAAATCATAGACCGCTAAGTTATAAGATGGAGCCTGACTTCCTTTTTGATCCAAAACTGTTTTTTCAATAGGATAGGTTTGGCCTTTTTCTTGAGAGAAGAGCTGGTCAATTGCCTGCTTGGTTTGGTAGAGTTCCATAAAGTGAGCCTTAGCATCCCAGGCCTCTTCAAAGGCTTGGGCCCGATAGAGTTTCAAAGCTAGATCTGCCGCCTTGGTGCGCAGTTCTGGTGTCAAGCGCGCGTCGCTCAAGCTTTGGTAGAAGTACTTGAGATAGTCGACCGAGGTCACACCCGTCCGATCTTGCATCTCCTGAACAGCTTCTAATAGCTTCCCTTCCTGCTCTAAACGCTTGCTGTCCTTGGCAGCATAGGCTTCCTGCAGTTGTGAGACCAACCCTTCCTTCTTCAGTTGGAAGGCTTCTGTGTCTAGCAAGCGCACTTGTTCCAGCAATTCCTGGTATCGACGATCGAGGGCAGTCTCTTCTTTTGGTTTGATCGCTTGCGTCGCATGGATGTATTGCTCATCAACCTGGTTGAGACTGGCTAGGTAGCCTTCCGTCGAGTTGCTTGGGAAGCTCTTGACATTTTCCAAGAAGCAGCCCAAGATGAGCTCAATCCGTCGTTGCTGCAATGGATCAGAAGCGTAAAGAGTTCGGCTTTCTGCTAAAAGTTGGTTGACCCTGTCCTCTACTGCTTTTTTATCCAAGTCTCCTTTTTTGTAAGGCGATTGGATGGTAGGAAGGCGATGGGATAAGTAGTCTGCTAGTCCCGCTGAACGTACCTTGATATAGTGGTTGTGATCGCCATGTGGGATGACAAACTGACCATTTTCAATCTGGAGGCTATAAGGAGAAATCCCAGAGCGAAGGGCTGTTGCATAGAGTTCATTGATAAAGTCTAGTTCAGGATTACCCGTCTCAAGTGGAATCCGAACGTGTTCCTTCCGAACGGCATAAGGGTGGATGTGGGTCGGATCGTATTCTTGGTCTGGATTGTTAAAGACAAAGAAACCATTGGAAATCTTAATGGCCTCACGAGGGACACCATAGGTCTTGCTGATGTACTGGATCTTTTCCTCATCTGATGCATCACGAGAATAGGTCGCAACATCATCTGTCAGAGGCTGACCCTTGTCCTCTTCTTTCTTACCAGCTAGAGTTGCCTCTGCTGCTGCAATCTCTTGAGGAGAGAGGTCCTTTTTATAGAAATAATGGGCATGGTTGCCATGAGCGACCATATAGCCTTCCTCGTCCTTGCTGATGACCTTATCTGCGTGGAAGCCATGGTCGTGCTCCTCTATGTGATCGTGACTATCTCCATGCTCATGATCAGGATCAACTGGTTTTGTACTTGGACTTGAAGGCCGATTTGGACTTATTTCAGCAGGTGTAGAAGCACCTTGGGCCCGAAGCAGTTGGAATTGCCGCGCCAACTCACGCTCTAAAGGAGATAGGGAGCTATATGGAATAAAGTGGAAATGATCCCCATGAGGGTAGACAATCCCTTGATCGGTCCACTTGGTAATCTTACTTGGATCAAAGACAGAACCATCAGACTCCACATGACGAGAAGTTAGAGGGGCTTTCTGCAATTCTTCGATCAGATTGCTCAGGCTTGGACTCGGTTTCGATGTGGACGGTGTAGACGTCGTTGGGGTTGTCTGTGTATTGGTTGGACTGGCTGATGGCTGGTTACTTGCTTGCTTCCCAAGGTTTGGAGAGGCCTGATCCGGAGTCCCTTGCCCTTGCTCTGTGCTTGCTCCAGCTAGGTGTGAGTTTCCAGCCTGATGGCCGGCTTGACCACCTAAAACGGAGAGGGCTGCTTGCTAACTCTCCAGCAGATAAAGCACTCTTTGGAATATAATGGAAATGGCCACCATGTGGCACAATAAAGCCATCCCCTGTATCTGAAATGACATCTCCAGGGCTAAAGACATAACCATCGTCCGTACGGTAGCCACCTCCTGTATGGTTCTTAGCCGTCAGCATCTCTAGAGTCTTTCCTTCTTTCAGCGCTTGACTAGGTTGACGGAAGTCACGGGTCTTGCCTGCCTTATGCGAGGAGCTCGCTTGCACCGATCCCGTTTCCCCTTCTTCTTTAGAGCCCCCTTTTTGCTGTTGGGCAATCTCTTCGATCGAGCGCACATTGACTGTATGTTGGGCATCCTTTAAGTAGAGATAGTATTTCCCAGCGCGTTTGATGATATAGCCATCCTTGACCTTGCTCACGATATCAGCTTCTTGCAGCTGATAAGTTGGATCCCGCAAAATCAACTCTTCACTAAAGATGGCATCAAATGGGACCTTCCCGCTGTAGTAATGAAAATGATCCCCATGAGAAGTGACAAAGCCTTCATCTGTAATCTTGATGACAATCTGCTCTGCCTGGGTCTTTTCCTTGGCATTGACCGCTTCGATGCTGTCTTCCTTTTTGCTGGTGTCAGTCGATGACGCTTTCTTTTCTGCCTGCAGGTACTGAATCTGATTCTTTTTCTCTTCCTTGACTTGTGGTTGCTGACTGAGCGCATAGGCACAGAGTCCTAGCCCCAAGGTCGCTACAATTCCAATCGTTCCTTTTTTCTTCATTCTTGATCTACTCCTCTAATTCCTTGGCTAAAGTCGCCATATTTTCTTCTAAATTTTCTAATAGATCCTTATCATTTTTCGGATCAGCTTCCAGTGGATCCAAGACCTTGACACGCGCCCCTGTTGCCTTGGCAATACTATCTGCCACTTTTGACGACGTGTGCTTTTCCACAAAGATCGTTTTTACCTTGTAGTCTTTGACAAACTGCTGGATTTCGGCCAATTGCCGAGCGGTCGGTTCTTGCTCTGGGGAAATCCCTGCAATCCCTAACTGCTTGAGACCAAAGCGTTTGGCCAGATAAGAAAAGGCCGTATGCTGGGTCACAAAAGTCTTTTGCTTGGCCTTGTCAAAGAGAGGCTGGTAGCGGGCTACCAGTTCCTCACAGCGCTTTTCAAGCTTTTGAGCATTGGCCTGATAGAGCTCCTTGTTCTTTGGATCGATCTCTCCCAAGCGCTGGGCGATGATCTTTCCTTCCTCTGCGATTTTTACAGGATCCAACCAAGTATGCGGATCATACAAGTGCTTGGCTTCTTTTCCCTGACCAGCCTCGACATCCTCTAATCCAGCCACCTTATCAAGGGTCATTCCTTGGCTACCTTCGATCACTCGCAACTTGGAACCTTGAAGATTGGGATCTAAGCGACCGGCCCAAGATTCCAGGGTCTGAGAATGATAGACAAATACATCCGCATCATAGATCTGGGCCACTTCTTTGGTTGAGGGTTCATAATCATGGATCCCTGCACCTGACTGAACCATCCAGATGTCATTTTGATCGCCAGAGATTTCCTTGACCAGAGCATAGATGGGATAAAAACTCGTGACAATTTTAAGACCTTTTTTAGAAGGGGGCTTGCCCGCATTTCCTTGACTTCCACAAGCTGTCAGCAGAAAGAAACCGAGAAACAAGAGTCCCAGAACCTTCATTCTTCTCCTATTCATCCTTCACCTCTTTTTCATTTTCGTTAACCAGTTTATTAATCAGTTAATTAACTAGTTAATAATACTGCAAATCATTTGCTTTGTCAAGCTTTTTTTACATTTTTTTCCTTTTAATGCTAGAGACTAACAGTTGCCTAGACTCCACGAGCCTTCCTTGCAGTAAAAAAGAGGCTGGGACAAAAGTCCTATCCTCTCAATTGTCTTTGGATTATCGAGCAAGACGCAGTGGTTGAGTGGGCTCTACTACGCTGATTTCATCAGCTTTTACAGCCCTACTCAACTGTGCGGAGGTGGGACGACGAAATCGAATTCTAACGAATTACCGATTTCTGTCCCACTCTCTTTTATTGACGGTAGAAATATTGATCAGCCGGGTAGTTGCCTGCAGATTGAGTGACCACTAGACGTGGCTTACTGGTATCTGACTGGTCTCCATCTGGATTTTGGAAACCGATTTTCAGAAGTCCAATCGCAGCACCAGTCTCACCCATCTTCATCTCAACATAAGGGATCTTGCTCTTCTTATCCGAGTCCGCAACAGCCTTGAGGCTACCTTGGCCCTTGACTTTTCCGTCTGCTTGGATGACGATTTCAGCACCCTTGCCATTGCGCCAGGTTCCAGCTAAGCTTGAGAAGTCGCCTCCGTTAATAGCCGCAATATCCAAGTCTTTCTCTTTTTTCGGTTGCGGGTAAGCTTTCCACCACTCTAGATGATAATCCCGGTAGGCCACGTCCCCAAAGAGAATCCGACGTTCTTGGGAAGCTACTCCATCAGGACCTGTCACACCCGCTGGGATCAAGTACAAGGTTTGCTCTTGCCCTTGGATCGCAGTCCCATTTGCCCCAGTGAAATAAACTTCATAATAGCCTTTTCGCTTCTTGGGCTCTTTTTCTTTATTGAACAAGTAACTTGCCCGAGTGCCTCCACTCCAGAAAGTCCAGCCAGTCTCCCCATTTACAATACTTGGAAAGGCATTGGTCTTGTTTTGGTAATATTCTTCTGGAGTATAGCCATAAAGTTTAAAACCGGAATCTGCGATTTCCTTTTCATAGGTATCATTGGAATAAGCACCTTCAAACGGTGAGAGATTGCCATCAAGGACGACATCATTTGGGTCTGTCGATTTGAAAAAATCCTCTCGATTGGCAAAGACCATCTCGTGGTCGGGATTTTTATCAGACATGGTGACCGTGATCAAAGGCTTCTTATCTGTCTTGTATTTGAAGACACGAACAGTGACTGTAAAGTCTGTATTGCCATCGGACTTTTTCATCTTGCCTGTCGAAACTTTGTTAGACCCTTCGACCTTCCAATCCGTACTAAATTCAGCGGATACCTTGCCGTCAGCCGTTTGGTAATCGATCTTCCAGGCCTTGCCCTTTTTCTCGATTTTGGCTTCATCCCGTTCATTAGAGACATAGTCGCCACTCAGGTCAATGGCTTTTTCTTTTGGCTTGGTGACCTTCTTACTGGTCTGGTTAAATTCCTTTTGATGGTCTGGTTGGATGTTGGAACTAGAGTAGAGATAGACTCCACCGATCAGAACAACTGCTCCGACAAGCCCCAAAATCGGCCCCAGGTATTTTTTCTTCCACTTAAGATTCATTTTACTACCTCCATGGAATAAGATCTTTACACTAGTATACCCTAAATCGAAAGTATAGTAAAATTCCCCTCTATGTAGTGGTTTTCCAGGTTTGAACTGACTAGTTTTAGTAGAAAATACCTGTTTCTCAAAAATAATATTTTGTTTATCGTTTTTTTATCGTTTTTCGATACTTTTTTTATTGACTAATTTTTTATAAGGAGTATACTATAAGTGAAAAAAATAAATAAACTTCAAGGAGGCTTGCGATGAAAAAAACTCAAAAAAACCTTAAAAAAATGTCATTGAAGTCTTGACGGCTTTCATTTACTTCTGTGGCTTTATGACTGTGGCTGCACTGGTCGTCCACCTGCTTTCACGGATGGGAGTGTTTAAAGATCTCATTCAAACTGGACGCTTGTCCTTTGATGTGAATGGCATCCAACTCTTCCCCAAACATCCGCAACCCCTCTGGCAGCTGCTCTTCCCACTAGCCTCAAGCGCTATCTATATTTACCTTCTCATCACCATTCGCAGCTTCCTCAAAAATCTCTACCAAGAAAAGATCTTTTCTCACTCCAACATTGATCTTTGCAACCGAGCTTGGAAGATTCTCTTGGTCTTGTCCTTTATGTCTGGCACACTTGAAACCAGTGGAAATGCTTATCTCCTTCCCTTTACCTTCCAATTTACCTTTAACACAGGGCTTCTCCTTGCCGTTCCAATTGTCTGGGTCCTTGGCAAGATTTTAGAGAGAGGGATTGAGATTGCTGAAGAAAATGAGCTAACCATTTAAGGAGGGTGCCATGATTATCGTCAATCTAGATGTCATGCTGGCCAAGCGAAAGATGAAATCCAATGAGCTGGCTGACAAAATCGGCATCACCACTGCTAATCTCTCCATCCTCAAAACCGGCAAGGCCAAAGCCATCCGCTTCACCACCCTTGAAGCCATCTGCAAAGAACTCGACTGCCAGCCAGGAGATATCTTGGAATACCGGCCGGATGAATAGGGACTATATTCGGAGACTTTCCTTAGGTGAGGACGGACGGTAGCGAATCCCTTTGGGATTCCATACCTAAGATTTGAGCCCACTGTCTCAAATCTTCCGAGAGTCTGAAACGATACCGTTTCAGACTCTTTTCTCACTGCGGAAGTCTCCGTTAACACCCATTACTAATAGGACTCATCTACCATCCTTGTAAAATTCAATGATGGGAACCATATCAATACAAGAAAAGCACTCCCGCGGGAGTGCTTTTTTATATATGTTTAACCGATGATGCTGCCATTTGGTACAGATGGATCAACTGTTAAGACTGTTAATTGATCTCCGTGTTCTGCGGAAAGAATCATACCTTGGCTGACATATTTCTTCATCATCTTCCGTGGTTTGAGGTTGGCCACGATTTGGAGTTTCTTGCCGACCAATTCTTGTTCATTTGGATAGAATTTCGCGATACCTGAGAGAATTTGACGGTCTTCGCCATCTCCTGCATCTAGGCGGAAGCGAAGCAATTTCTCTGATCCTTCGACGCGTTCCACTTCTTTGACTTCTGCTACACGGATTTCAACCTTGTCAAAGTCTTCAAACTTGATCTCGTCTTTTTCAGACTTGAGTTCCACTTCTTCTGGAATCCATTCTTTTTCTTGTGGTTTTCCAGCAGTCATTTGAGATTGAATGTAGGCAATTTCTTCTTCCATGTCGAGACGTGGGAAGATTGGAGTTCCTTTGGTAACCACTGTGACATTTTCAGGGAAGCCTGCTAGGGTCAAGTTTTCAAGATCGAAGTCCAAGTCCAAGCCAAGTTGTTCCATGATGGCATTTGAGGTGTTCATCATGAATGGTTGAATCAAGTGAGCCACGACACGAAGGCTAGCTGCCAAGTGAGCCATGACTGCTGCCAATTGTTCCTTGTCGCCATCTTCTTTAGCGAGAACCCATGGAGCTGTCTCATCGATGTACTTGTTGGTACGAGAGATGATGTTCCATACGGCTTCCAAAGCGCGTGGGTAATCAACCGCGTTCATTTGCTTGTGGTATTCAGTGATGTTTTCTTCAACCACCTTAGCCAAATCTGCATCAAATGCTGTGACATTTTCAACATAAGCTGGAACTTGACCACCAAAGTATTTATTGATCATGGCTACCGTCCGGTTGAGGAGGTTTCAAGGTCATTGGCCAATTCATAGTTGATGCGAGCCACATAGTCTTCTGGTGTGAAGGTCCCATCAGAACCAACTGGAAGGCTACGCATGAGGTAGTAACGAAGTGGATCCAAGCCGAAGCGTTCCACCAACATTTCTGGGTAGATGACATTCCCTTTAGACTTAGACATCTTGCCGTCCTTCATGACAAACCAACCATGAGCAATCAAGCGTTCTGGCAATTTGATATCCAACATCATGAGAAGGATTGGCCAGTAAATCGAGTGGAAACGAAGGATGTCTTTTCCGACCATGTGGAAGACCGTTCCGTTCCAGAACTTGTCAAAGTTTTCATGATCTTCTTGACCATAACCAAGAGCTGTCACATAGTTGAGAAGGGCATCAATCCACACATAGACCACGTGTTTTGGATTAGATGGAACTGGAACTCCCCAAGTAAAGGTAGTCCGAGATACTGCCAAATCTTCCAAACCGGGCTCGATGAAGTTTTTCAACATTTCATTGAGACGGCCATCTGGTGTAATGAAATCAGGTTGTGATTTAAAAATTCAACCAAGCGGTCTTGGTATTTGCTGAGGCGAAGGAAGTAAGATTCTTCAGAAACCCATTCTACTTCGTGTCCTGATGGGGCTACCCCACCGATAACCTTGCCATTCTCATCACGGAATACCTCAGCCAATTGGCTTTCTGTAAAGAACTCTTCATCAGAGACTGAATACCAGCCAGAGTACTCACCCAGGTAGATGTCGTCTTGCGCAAGCAAGCGTTCAAAGACTTGGGCCACCACTTTTTCATGGTAGTCGTCTGTCGTACGGATGAATTTATCATATGAGATATCGAGTAATTGCCAGAGTTCTTTCACTCCAACGGCCATCCCATCTACATAAGCTTGCGGCGTAATCCCAGCTTCTTCTGCTTTTTGTTGGATCTTTTGGCCATGCTCATCGAGACCAGTCAGGTAGAAGACATCGTAGTTCATCATACGTTTGTAACGCGCCAAGACGTCACAGGCGATCGTTGTATAAGCTGAACCAATATGCAGTTTACCAGATGGGTAATAGATAGGGGTTGTGATGTAGAATGATTTTGTCATTTTCTTTTCCTTTCAGGGCTAATGGAACCCAATTTAGTAACACTCTATTATAACATTTTTAGGAGACCCTGAAAACCCAAAACCAGCTAGGATCTAAGGAAGACAAGCAAAAAAGCTGACCGAAGTCAGCTTTCTATGATTGATAACGAATCCTGCTAAAATTGCCTCGCTTTGGCATTTTCAGGCTCGGGATAAAAATATCCACTGGATATTTTTATTTACCAAGATAGTATTCTTTTACAACGTTCAATTTTTCGTCAAATTCGAATACCAATGGTGGGAAGTTAGGGATTTCCACGTCCATGATTTCGTCGTCTGACAATTGTTTGATGTGTTTTACAAGGGCACGGATTGAGTTACCGTGTGCTCCTACGAATACGTTTTTACCGTCTTTAAGAGCTGGAGCGATTTTATCTTCCCAGAATGGAAGGGCACGTTCCAAAGTAACTTTCAAGTTTTCAGCATCTGGAATCACTGAATCGTCAAGTGAAGCGTAACGACGGTCAGTGTGTGCTGAGTGTTCATCATCACGGTCCATTGCAGGAGGCAATACATCGTAAGAACGACGCCAGATGTGAACTTGTTCATCACCAAATTGTTCAGCAGCTTCTGCTTTGTTTTTACCAGTCAAACCACCGTAGTGACGTTCGTTCAAGCGCCATGATTTTTCAACTGGAACCCACAATTGGTCAGAAGCTTCAAGAGCCAAGTTAGTAGTTTTGATCGCACGTTTCAATACTGAAGTATAAGCTTGGTCAAATTCGATACCAGCTTCTTTGATCAATTTACCAGCGTCGATCGCTTGTTGTGTACCTTTTTCAGACAAATCAACATCAGCCCAACCAGTGAAAAGGTTAGCTTTGTTCCATTCAGACTCACCGTGGCGAGCAAAAACCAATTTTACCATTAGATGGATCTCCTTTTTATTCTCCGAGGTTTCCCCCGTTTATCTATTCTATTCTACTAGATTTTCAGTGAAAAATCTAGTGGCGACCATAGAAAAGTGCAATTTCTCACAAAAAAGAGCCTGACGGCTCTGGTTTGAAAATGAGGAATGTTACTTCTTACGTTGAAATAGGTTTATTCTGCCGATTGCTCCTTCTCTTCTGCTTTTTCATCATCTGAAGGATGATTTCGTCTATAAACAATCCCACTGACATTCCACCACTCTCTGAGGATAAAAATCCAATAGAAGGCCTGACACAAGTAAAATCCCCAATCCAACCGAAGGAGGTCTATTTGAACAGTCATAGAAAACATGGTGAAGATTAAAATGATGCTACAGGCTACAAAAATTAACAGTGATTGAAGGTGGGCTAACAAAGAATAGCCCATTTTATTTAGGAGATATTTTACAAAAATAGCAAGTACTGGTAGGACAAAAAGAATAATAAGTGATGTCGTGAAATAAGAATGGATGAGACCTTCAAACTCTTTGGCATTGTAGAGAGAATGTTCACCTAGGAAAATCGTAAACTGAGAGGAATTGTTTCCCCATGTTTTTGAATTGATTAAAAATGGTGACGTTAATATGATCAAAATATAGGCAGTAAATAGAACAAATTGGCGGGTTACACTCTGGTTAAATTTTAATTTTTCTTTTAACATTCTTATATCCAATCCTCTACTTTGCCTTTTTTGATTTCAACAATCTTGGCTACTCGCTCACCATCGATTGCTAAAGAATAATAACCATCTGGTAGATTTGTCTTTTGTAAAATATCCTTCAACTGTCCTGGTAAATCTATGTCTAAGCTATCTAACCGGTCGATATGTTTAGGGAGTTCAATTTGCACATAGATTGCATCATTAGCTAATGCATCCTTTAAAGGAAATGCATACCATCCACCTAATTCTGTACGTTTTTCTTCTATTGACTGTGTTTCATACCTAGTGTACCAAAAAATAGCTTTACTAGACAAATAACCATCAGAAAGTGATTCTTTAAGGTGAATGGTTGTGCCTTTTAGCTCACTAGCTTGATTTATTTTATTTTGCAATTCTATTTCTAATGGTTTTCTCTCTGGATTTATGTCTAATGCTTTTTCGATAATTGGTAAATACTGTCTAGAATCCTCATCGTAAAATGATGATAAACCACTAATTAAACCTTTATTTTTTGGATTATCTAGTTGATCAAAAATTAGGCATGACCATATGCTTAAATCGAACTGCTTTTTCCAAAGGAATTGAAATTTCCTTGCCGTTAATTTTTTCCGTATACAAATAATTCATATCCGGACCATCATTCTGTTGTTCCCAAGAAAAACCTTTAATCTGTATACTCCCATGAAAATTTCGACTACTGTAATAACCTTTAAGATTAGACTCTAAATTTTTATAAAAACAAAATCCTAGGATAACTATAAAAACTACCAATACTAGGCAAAACTTCCCCTTATCACTATTCATCTTCATGTTTTTTTACCTTTTTCTCATCTACAACTTTTTGTAAATCATCATCTGTGTGAACATATTCCATCTTGCCACTTTTTGTATATGCAGGTTTTACTGACCAGAAAAAATCAGTGGCATCTGCATATAAATTTCTTATGATTGATTCACCGTCAGAAAATGTCATGTCTTCTTTCAAAACGATTAGGAAGCCATATTTCTTTAATAGAGAAAGTAGTTCGCTATCTTTTACCTTTTTTTCACTAGTAGTAGAGGTTGTACTACTATCACTAGTTTCACTGACTTTCTCTTTTTTATAACGGATCCATGGCAAGTCGATAGAAGTTTTATCTTCGTCTTCGTAGAAAGTTGGTGTACGATAGTACAAGGAAGACGCGATTTGATGAATTCCACTATAACCATACTGAATGGCTTCTTTCGGACGCTTTTGACTAACCTTTTGTGTTCGAAGATTGATAAAGAGATAGTCATTATCTGATAGGCTAACTCCTACATAGTCATCTTTCCCATCAGAGTACATGATAGGGACCATCGACCCATTAATGGAATTATAACCCTTATCTTGGGCGATTTTTAAGACATCAATGGTCTGCCCCTCACCTTCCTCTTTTCCGAGTTGATAATAACGGATTTTAAAATATTCTTCTGGATCTTTCTTATTTAGAGCACTCTTTCTTAGCTTTGAATCTTGAAAAGCTAAATATCGGTGTCCTACTGCGTAGTCAGAGCTATTCCAATCTTCATCATCCATCTTAAAGGAAAGTGCTATAATTGGAAATCCAATTTCCTCTTCATCAATGGTGACGTAATTTGTCAACCGTTGTCCTCTTCCGACATAATCATAACTTCTCTCATTGACAATATACGAGGCTTCTTTTAGATAAAAGAAAGACCAGGCACCGCTAACCAGTAGAACAGTCACGGCAACTAAGGAAAAAATATGCCACATCTTCCACGAAAAGTTTTCCAGCTTTTTCATCTCGTTCTCCTATTATTTGATTCCAAAAGTATATTATATCATGATTTTTCCTATTTTTCTTTTGCTATTCTAGTGTCGTTACAACATATAAAAAAGAGCCCTAGGGCTCTGGTTTGAAAACGAGGAAGGCTTATTATTTCTCTGAGATAACTTTATTTTTTAATTGATTCTCTCCAGTAGAGGAATTTCGTTGCTCAATCATTTTTCTTAAATCTTTTAAATCACTATAAATATGGACGATATATATTAGCAGACAAAAAAATAGTAGCCAGTTCCCAAGTTATAATAAGATTTTTTTGAATCGTTAATGAAAAATGCAAAGATATATCAAAAATCACACTACAAGATAAGTAAATCAAAAAAACGACTGCAGGCTAGCCAAAAAAATGGATACCCTTTTTTTCAAAAAGAATCATGAATAAAAATAGGCTATAACAGGTAAAAAGAATTAATAGTATGAGAGAAATAATAAAGTAAGAATTCACCACACCTTTAAATTCTTGCCCCCTAAAATACTGAGTTGTTTTTTTCCGAAATAGAAAAAAACCTGTGAAGTATCAGAATACGAATAATAATGACCATTCAAAAATGGAAGCCCAACAATTGAAAAAATTAGAATAATATAAAATACAAGCTCCCAGATTAAACTAAGATTACTTTCTTGTTTTGTTTCTGACATCTTTAACCCCTTTCCTTAATCACTCTGTCTTCAATATCGACCATATCAAAATCCGAATCTGTCATAGTCCCTAAGACATAAAGACCATTTGGTAAATTCGATTTTTTTACAATCGCTTGTAATTCATCCTTAAAACGGATATGATCCCTTTTCACACCTTTAGGTAATGTCACTTGAACATAGATGACATCATGATCTAAAGCTTCTTTTACCGGAAAACCATACCATCCTCCAAGAACAGTCCGTCCACTCTTCGCTGATTGTTTCTCGTAATCTTCAAGCCAATGTATCCCGCCAGTATAGTTAATATTACTTGAAATACCAAGTTTTAATTCAACCTTCGATCCTTTTAAGATAGAATTTTGATCTATTTTTTTCTTTAATTCCTGCTCCACCTTTTTTCTCTCAGGATTCAATTCTAGGGCTTTTTCAAGAATGGGTACATACTCACTATACATTCCTATTGAATCACCAAGCAATCCAAAACGTCTTTCTTTAGCTACAGGTGGATAATATGGCAAAATGACTTGTTCTAACATCATTTGTTTCTTCAATGGAATAGAGACGACTTTCCCATTAATCCTTTCAGAATAGGTATAATTAGCATTAATCACTAGTTTTGATTCACTTGTAAGCGAAAGGCCCGTGATCCGAACCTCTCCTGAATAATGATTATTCTTGTAGATTTCCTTGATATTTGATTCTAAATTTTTATAAAAACAAATAGTTAAAAGGATAAAAAAACCAACAATGACCAGTAAACTTTTTAGTTTTTCACTCTTTATCTTCATTTTTTAAATCTTTCTATAAGTCCTTATCTCACAAACATTGTTACTCTATCCAACTATATGAGGGGCCGTTTTCAAGAAAAAGAAAGACCATATAGCACCAATCATAAAAATGGTCACTGCTGCTAAGGCATAGACCTGCCACATTTTCCAAGAAAAATTCTCTAGCTTCTTCATCTCGTTCTCCTTTTGTTTGATCGTGAAAGTATATTATATCATGATTTTCCCTATTTTTCTCTCGCTATCCTAGTGTGGCTTTACCATACAAAAAAGAGCCTGACGGCTCTGCTTTCTCTCACATTAATTTTTCTGACAGTCGGGACAAATGCCATAGACCGTCATCTGGGTCTTGGTGATCTGGTAGCCACTTTGACTGGCTGCTTCTTCGCGAAGATCTGGGACTTCAATGTCCACATCTGCGATACGACCACATTTTTCACATACCACATTCAAATGGTCATGCCCCATGAAATCAAAATAGGTCGTGGTATCATTGCGAACCTTGATCTCAGAGACAACCCCCTCATCAATTAAAACCTTGATATTGTTGTAGACAGTTGCTAGACTCATGCTTGGAAACTGAGGCAATAAATCACGATAGATCTTCTCAGCGCTTGGATGTTCATGACTCGCCACTAAATAGGAAAGAACTGCTCTGCGGGTATCGGTAATCCGAATGCCCTTAGCACGTAAATTTTGCAAGACTTCTTCCACGCGCTCTTCTTCATGACGATGAAATGCGTTCACTATGATCCCCCCTTTCCAATATGATTTAATCGATTCGTTACCCTTATTATATCATGTTTCAAAATAAATCACTATTTAGAATGCTTTTAATTAAAAAAAATGTCCAGTGGACATTTTTTTCACGAGCCTGAAAATGGAAAAGCGAGTTCATGTCCGGGGGACATTGATTCATGAGCCTGAAAACCGAAAAGAGAGTTTATGTCCAGGGGACATTGATTCACGAGCCTGAAATAGATTCATCTACTCTCAGCCGATCCAACTGGTCATCCAGCGCACGGTTCCTAGAATCATTTTAACTACGAGGATCATAAAGCAAAATTCCAGTACAAACCACAGCCCTTTCAGTAGATACAAAATAGGTCGGATAAACAACAAGGCAAAGAGGCCTAAAATGAATCGCATGGTCTTTTCTCTCTCCTTCTTTTTTCCTATTATACCCTTATCCTATAGAGCTGTCCAACAAAAAAACCATCCTAGAAATCTAGGATGGCTTTTCAAAATGCAATTATTTAACTGCTTCTTTAAGAGCTTTACCAGCTTTGAATGCTGGAACTTTAGAAGCTGCGATTTTGATTTCTTTTACCAGTTTGTGGGTTGCGACCTTTACGAGTCGCACGTTCACGAACTTCGAAGTTACCGAAACCGATCAATTGAACTTTTTCACCTTTTGAAAGGTATTCTGAAACTGTCATGAATACAGCGTCAACAGTCACGCTGAATCTTTCTTAGTCAATTCTGTAGCTTCTGCCACTTTTGCGATCAAATCTTGTTTGTTAGCCATTTAACAAATCCTCCAATTTTTTTTAGGCTTTTACGCCTTAACAGTACTATAATATCTAAAAAAAGCCTTTAGGTCAAGTACTAAACCTGTTTTTTCAAACATTTATTCAGCTTATTCGTAGCGCACCAAAACTGCAAATGCATTCTCACCTGTATGAGTTTGAATAATCGATCCAGTTTCGAGAACTGGGATTGCTTTTTCAACGAGCGATTGCAACTGAGCCTTCATTTCATTGGCCCATTCTGGTGTCCCTGCGTAAGAAATCCCGATCTCAGCCACCTTACTATGGGAAAGTTTCTCTACCAATTCATCCAACCATTTCTTAAAGGTCTTGTTTCCACGGCCCTTGACGATTGGTTCCAACTGATGGTCCTTCATTTCCATCACCACACGGATGTTAAGAAGCGAGCTCAAAAGTCCGGTAACACGGCCAATCCGACCACCTTTAACTAGATTTTCCAAGGTAGATACGCCGATATACAACTCTGTCTTTTCTTTGACTTCTTCAATACGAGCTAAAACGGTGTCTAGATCTGCTCCTTCTTTAGCCAACTTAGCTGCCTCAACCACTTGGAACTTCATAGCTTGGTCTGTAAAGCCACTATCAATCACGGTCACATCTGCTCCTGACAAGGTTGCCCCTTGGCGAGCCGCCTCTACGGTTCCTGACAAGGCATGAGACATATGAATTGAAACGATATGAGCTCCGTCTGCTGCTAACTTTTCATACACCTCCGCAAAGACTCCAACGGGTGGTTGGCTGGTCTTTGGAAGATTTTTGCTAGACTGCATTAAGCGCAAGAAGTCCCCTTCGCCCAACTCACTGTCGGAATAAAGGACTCCATCCACCATAACAGAAAGTGGCACAATCGTAATGCCATATGCTTCAACCACTTCAGGCTCAATTGTAATAGATGAGTCTGTAACTATTTTAATATTTGCCATATATTTCTATACTCTTCCTAAGAATGTTCTGCTTTCATTATATCAAAAAACACGGGGTTTTGCAGTGAAAGATATCCATTCCTGATTCCTCAGTCGTCTGCGGCAGAAAAACCTGTATTATGAAGGACATGGTCATGGACAATGCCTTGATCATCCAAGAGCAATCCATGGAGGACTCCACCAAAGACAGCGCCCCCATCGACACCCATCTTCTGATCTGAAATCCAAAGATTTTCAGTACCGACTGGCTCATTGAGCAGTCCATAGACTGGTGTATGGCCAAAGACGATCCATTTGCCTGTATGATTCTCCGCTTCATGGAATGGTTTTCGGATCCAGACCTTTTGGTAATCACTGGTTTCCCGCCAATTTTCAAGGGTTAGATCCACACCAGCATGGACAAAGTAATAGGTTTCTGTCTCGTAGTCAAAGGGCAAACTACGGATGAAGGCCACCAAGTCAGGAACGGCATTTTCTACTGCTTGCGCATCCGCAATGCCATCTACAGGAGCATCGAGTGGCCGGCCTAACAGAGAGTTGATGGTCGTATCGCCACCATTTCTTCGGTAGTGGTCATAACGCTCTTCTGGATTGTCCAACCAGGCTAAAAACATGTACTCGTGATTCCCGGAAAGGCAAACCGCTCCGTGGTGGTCTACGTAGTCCTTTACGATTTCAATTGATCGTTTGCTGTTTTCGCCTCGATCTATCAAATCCCCTAAAAAGACCAATTGAGCTATTCCATCCCACTCTTTCATGAGCTCTTCTAGCATTTGTGCTTTTCCGTGAATATCTCCGACTACAAAGTATGTTGACATTGTTTCAAACCTTCTTTCTCTTAACGCTTGAGAAGTTGCTCTGCTTGTTGACGGGCAGCTTCCGTTAGATCCTCTCCTGCCAGCATCTTGGCAATTTCTTCGATTCGTTCTTCTCTATTGAGCAAACGCACAGTAGATACAGTTGAGTGTTCATCACTGATTTTCTCAATATAGAATTGATAATCTGCTGCAGCGATGACTTGAGGCAGGTGAGAAATGGCAAGCACTTGGCCATTTTGACCAATCTTATGAATTTTCGCTGCGATGGCTTGGGCCACGCGCCCAGAGACTCCTGTATCCACCTCGTCAAAGACAATACTGGTTTTTCCTTCTTTTCGAGAAAAAGCCGACTTAATGGCCAACATCAAGCGTGACAATTCTCCGCCGGATGCTACCTTGACAAGAGGTTTAAAGTCCTCACCTGGGTTGGTCGAAATGTAAAATTCGACAGCTTCATTTCCCTCACGATTAAACTTAGCCTTGCTAAAACGCACTTGGAAGCGCGCCTTGTCCATGTAGAGATCTGCCAATTCTTGCTGGATTTCATTTTCCAAAGCTTGAGCCAGAGTATGCCGCTGATCACTCAAATCTTGAGCCAAGGTGACCAAACTCTTTTCCAAACGTTTGAGTTCTTTTTCCAAGTCCTCAGACGAGAGGTCACTTCCGGTGAGGAGGCTATATTCTTTGGTGATTTGCGCCAGGTATTCCAAGACGTCCTTGACTTGGCCACCATACTTGCGCGTGATGGAGTGAATCAAATCCAAACGCGATTCCACCTGCATGAGGCGATTGCCATCAAACTCCAGACCATCGACCACATCTTCTAAGCGCTTGGTAATATCCTCAAGGGCATAGAAGGTTTCAGATAGCTGACTTGAGAGCTCTTTGTAGCTGGGATCATATTCTTCAATACTTTCCAGATCATTCATAGCTGAGCGAACATTGGAGAGGCTCGAAAAATTCTTCTGCATCCAGCATGGTATAGGCATTGGTTAGGGTATCTGCAATCATCTTGTGATTGAGCAGGCGTTGGCGTTCTTGCTCCAGACGCAGGTCCTCATCCACTTCCAAGGCAGCTGCCTCAATCTCTGCAATTTGAAACTCCAACATCTCGATACGAGCCTTGTTTTCCTGCTGGTTGCGCTGGAGTTCCACCACTTGTTTGCGCAGGCGTTTGTAGTCTTCGAAGGTCTGACGATAAGCATCTTTGGTTTGGAAAAAAAGGCTGCATCCCCAAATTCATCCAGCATAGCGATATGCAATTGGTCGCATGAGTTCTTCCTGATCATGCTGGCCATGGATATCCACCAAATGTTGACCGACTGCCTTTAAGACAGATAAATTCACCATCTGACCATTGATCCGGCTGACACTTCGTCCATTTTGCAGGATCTCTCGACGAATGATCAATTCATCGGTCCACTCTAGTCCTTGCTCTTCAAAGAGAGCTGTCAGGTGGCGATTGCTCTCAACGGTGAAGAGCCCTTCGATTTCCGCTTTTTGGGGCTCCGTGTCGAATAACATCCGTCGTTGCACGGCTTCCCAGCATCATGTTCATGGCATCGATAATGATGGATTTCCTGCACCTGTTTCCCCTGTCAGTACCGTCATTCCCTTTTTCAAAATTTAAGGAAATCTCTTCGATAATGGCAAAGTTCTTAATCGAAATTTCTAATAGCATAGGCTCTTACCACCCAAAGATTGATTTGAGGATATTCTCTGCTTCTGGAGCTGAATAGGCGATCAGTAAGATCGTATCATCATCTGCAACAATACTAAAGATATGCTCCTTATAAATCTCCCGCAAGCGACGTTTGACTAAAGGCGCTGTCCCTGGAACCATGGTGAAATTGACATATTCTCCCATCCGACGATGAGACAAGATATTGCTTTCGATCATCCCTGATCCCTTGGTGGTGCTTACGTGGCAATTCATAGACATAGGTCATATCTTTCAGAGGGCGTTTTACGATGCCCAATTCTTTGATATCCCGTGATACTGTCGCTTGGGTTGCTGAGATGCCTTCTTCTTTCAAATGTTCGACGATCTCTTCTTGCGTCCCCACTTCATGATCGCGAATGAAGCGGCGAATTTTTTCTAATCTGATATTCTTACTCTTCATGTTTAAATTCCTTGTGTGCCAGCTCCACAACAGCCTCCAGCTGCTCTGTAGTTGGCTTTGTTTTCTCTTCTTTTTTTTCTAGATACATCAAAAATTCGATGTTGCCATGGCCTCCTTGGATAGGGGAATAATCTACTCCCATTACCGCAAAGCCATGTGTCCCTGCAAAAGCAGCGACCTTTTCAAGGACCGCTAAATGAATCTTAGGATCCTTAATGATCCCATTTTTCCCGATCTGTTCGCGTCCTGCCTCAAACTGAGGTTTCACCAAGGCTACGACTTGTCCATTTTCTGCCAAAATCCGGTGAAGGGCTGGCAGAATCAAGTCTAAGGAAATAAAGCTGACATCGATGCTCGCAAAGCTCGGTGTCGCTTCAAAATCATCTGGCTCGGCATAGCGGAAATTGAACTGCTCCATCGAGATCACTCGGGGATCATTGCGCAATTTCCAGGCCAACTGATTGGTCCCGACATCCACCGAAAAGACCTGGCTGGCTCCATTTTGCAGCATGACATCTGTAAAGCCACCTGTAGAAGCTCCAATATCAATCGCAATTTTACCCTCTACAGATAAACCGAATTGGTTCAGGGCTTTTTTTCTAATTTAAGACCGCCCCTGGCTGACATATTTGAGCTTTTCGCCCTTTAATTTCAACTCGGTTGCTTCATCAATTTTTTCACCCGGTTTATCGAAGCGCTCACCATTGATAACGGCAACGACAAGACCTGCCATCACCCCTCTTTTGGCTTGTTCACGGGTATCAAATAGGCCTTGTTTATAGGCTAATACATCCACTCTTTCCTTAGCCATCTATTCGTAATCCTTCTATTAATTTCTTGATCGCTCGCGGATCAAAGTCGCAAGCAGTTGTAATCTGATCCAACAAGTCCTCGCAAGCGTCTAATTCACTTGTCAGCAAAGCTTTTGATTCTTCCAATCCCAACAGGGCTGGATAGGTCGATTTTTCAGCTACTAAGTCCTTTTGAGGGGTCTTACCCAAAGCTTCAAAATCAGCGACCAGATCCAAAATATCATCCCGCACTTGAAAAGCCAGGCCTAATTTTTTCCCGATTTTTTCTAAGAGCTGACCAATGTCTGCTTGCAACTCTAAAATCAAACCAGCTGCAATGAAAGGATAGGCAAGGAGGCGCCCTGTCTTATTGGCATGGATAGTCTGCAATTCTGCTAGCGTGAGCTGTTTGTGCTCCCCTTCCATATCAAGGACTTGGCCAGCTACCATTCCACGACTACCGGAAGCATCTGACAATTCAAGAATCAAGGAGACCTTGACCGCATCAGGAAGGGCACTCGCAGCTATCATCCCAAAGGGATCGAGAAAAAGCGCATCCCCTGCTAAAATCGCCAGGTCTTCTCCGAATTTCTTATGATTGGTCAATTGTCCCCGACGGTAATCATCATTGTCCATGGCAGGCAGATCATCGTGAATAAGGCTTCCTGTATGGATCATCTCCAAAGCCCCTGCTACTTGAAAGTGAGCCTCTGTCAATTCCTGTCCAAAGGCCTCTAACAATTCTAGAAGGAGCAAGGGACGCAGGCGTTTTCCACCTGCCTGGATCGAATACAGGACCGACTCCACTAAATGGGAGGCGACGGCTTTCTCCTCATAAAAAGAGCGAACCGCTTGCTCTACTCTATTTCGTTTTTCTTCTTGTCTCATGCTAGATCCGCTTCAGTACCATCTGCTTGCATGACCTTGACCAAGGTTTTCTCTGCTTGATCTAAGGTATCTTGCAATTCTTTTGACAATTTCATTCCTTTTTGGAATTCTGTAATGGCTTCTTCTAAAGCTACATCACCACTCTCCAATTTTTGGACGATAGCTTCCAAATCTGCTAAATTTTCTTCAAATTTCTTTTCTTTCGACATGTTTACCTCTACTTCTAACTGGCCATCTCTCATGATGAGGGATAGCGGATCTCCTTCTGTTACTTTCGCAACCGAATCTAGTACCTGATCTCCTTCCTTAACCATAGCATAGCCACGTGCAATAATCCGACTGGTATCGAGCATCAAGAGGGCTTCTGATAAGCCTTGCACCTTGATCTTTTGCTCTTTTAGGACTTGTTCCATTCGGTTGGTTAAGATTCTCTTATCTTGGAGCAGGCGATCTTGGTAGCGCTCGATGCGATGCAAAGGAGACGTGGCTTCTAGGCGATGACGCAGACCTTGCAGCTGATTGGCCCCTTGCCCATAAGCATCGCGCATCCCTTGTTTCAATCGCAATTGCAACTGGTCAATCTTTTGCAGGTAGCCATCATAGAGTCTTTCAGGCTGTCTAAAAATAACCGATTGACTTAATTTGGCCAAGCGTTCACGATTATAGGCCAAGCGATTGGACATAGCTGTTGCCATGCGATTTTCCTGCTTTTGTAAATGGGACAAGAGATCCAATTTCGTTACTGGAGTGGCCAATTCAGCAGCGGCTGTCGGAGTAGCAGCTCGTCGGTCTGCTACAAAATCGGCTAGAGTCGTATCTGTCTCATGTCCAACACTGGAGATAATCGGAATCCGCGATTCAAAAATGGCTCGCACCACTGCTTCTTCATTAAAGGCCCAGAGATCTTCAATCGAACCACCCCCACGACCGATAATCAAAACATCCAAATCATCCCGTTGGTTAGCCCTTTGAATATTAGCAACCACCTCACTAGAAGCTCCTTCACCCTGAACCTTGGTCGGGTAGAGCACAATCTCTATACCAGGGAAGCGTCGGCTCACCGTTGTGATAATATCGCGAATCACGGCCCCACTTTGACTAGTGATGACCCCGATCTTTCTTGGAAATTGTGGCAGAGCTTGCTTCCACCGATCCTGAAAGAGCCCTTCTTCGGTCAACTTTTTCTTGAGTTGCTCAAATTGGATGGCCAAGGCCCCTACTCCATCTGGCTCAGCCTTTTCAATGACAATGGAATAACTCCCACTTGGCTCATAGAGCTGAATGCGACCGATGACGTTGATCTTCATGCCTTCTTCTAGCTCAAAACCAAAGCTTCGATAAACCCCAGCCCAGACCGTCGCCTGAATAACCGCTTTTTCATCCTTTAATGAAAAATACTGGTGGTTGGGGCGTTTTCGGAAATTGGAGACCTGCCCTGTCAGATAAACCCTTTCCAAATAGGGATCCTTATCAAATTTTAATTTCAAATATTTGGTCAAACTTGATACGGATAAATAGTTGGACATAGGAACTCCTTTCTGCAGAATATGATCAAGTTTAATTATACCAAAAAACGCCAAAAAAGGCTGGCAGATAAAGCGAAATCATGAATTTCCTTTCTCTCCAAGCCTCATTTTATTCAAGACACTTTCTACTGATCTATTTTAAACCAGCTTCCTTATTTTTCACACTTCTCTAATCGTTCAATAAAGGAGCTAAGAAGCGCTTGGGGTTCCCCTTCATTTGGATATGCATAACTAATATAGAAGACTGTTTTTTCCTCTTCAACCAGCGGAATTTTGACAAGATTTGGATATTCTGGAAAAAGAGTCAGATCGGTCATGAGGCCAATCCCTAAATTTTCTTCGATGAAACTCAAAACCTATTTAGGATACAACAAAAAGACAAGTCTCAGGACTTGTCTCTTTGTTCTTTAGGAGATTTTTATATACCTATTTTTGATATGTTTTTACAACTAAATCGACCCCTTCATCTGCTTTGAAGGTATAGACAGGGTTCTCAGTCGTTTCATAAAAGGTCATTGATAGAGTTTTACCATCCACGAATACTTCAATTGAGTTGGTATCTCGAAGAATCGAGAAATGATGATCCTTTTCACCATCCAACTGAATCCATCTTGATTGAATTTCTGGGCTTTCTTTTCCAGAAATGAGGTATCCAAATTGGTCTCGACTCAAGCTAAAGCGTTTATTGAAGGCATCGTAAATCAATTGCAAGGCACTATCAGCATCAGATTCATTCCCATAGCTTAGGATAAAGGAGCGACCTGATTTAGCACCTATCTCAAACAAGGTTTGTTTCCCTCTAGCTGGGATCGTGATTTGATTGCCCTTCACAATGGTTTCTGGCGCATTCTCTACAAGGAAGTGATCTTTCACAGACTCAGGTAATTCCTGAACCAATCTTCCGTCTCTCAAACCTAATTTTCTAGGAACCGTCATGCTTCCTGCCCAACCATGACCTAAGTCATGACTAGGGATGGAACGTTGCCACATTTGCATCCAAGCAACCATGTATCGTTCGCCATTTGGTCCTTGACAAGTTTGAGGAGCATAGAAGTCCAAGCCACCATCAATTTCATCATATGAATCGACAACAAACTGACCCGTTTCCCAATTCATGTCACCGATAAAGGCAACAGTCGAATTTAAATTCCAGTATTTTTCTTGCTGTCTTTCCATTTCAATGGGAGACAGAATCAAGACCCATTTACCATCTAAGGGGAAGAAATCCGGACATTCCCACATGATACCTTGCCCTTTTTCACCTTCCAGTAAGACTGATTTAAAGCTCCAGTCCTCTAGATTACTTGACGCAAACAAGAGAATTTGCCCTCGATCATCTACTGTTTTGGAAGCAACTACAGTATAATAGCTTCCTTTGTATTCAAAGACTTTGGGATCACGAAAATCAGCAATATCTGCGATACCATCAATATGCTGCATATGAATCACTGGATTAGTGGGGATTTTTTCAAAGGTAATGCCATCCGTCGATACCGCAAGACACTGAGTTTCTTCGCGCTTTTCCTCATCGTCTACATGACCCGTATACAGCAAGTAGAGCTTGTCGTCTTTCACGATAGCACTACCCGAGAAGCAGCCATCCTTATCATAGCTTTCACTTGGCGCTAATGCTACTGGCAGTTCTTCCCAATGGAGAAGATCTTTTGATTTGGCATGCCCCCAATGCATGGGCCCCCAAACACTATCATAGGGATAGAATTGGTAAAACAAATGGTATTCTCCGCGGAAATAAACAAAGCCATTAGGATCGTTCATCCAGCCAATTGGAGGTAGTAAGTGAAAGGATCCTCTATATTGCTGGTCAACCTTCTCCCTGTTTTCATCGATATACTGATTCGCTTTTCGAATAGTTTCCTTCATCCTTATCACCTACTTAATACCTGTTCCAGACCCACCTAAACCTTGAATAATATATTTTTGTGCTACGATATATACTAGAATAAGTGGAATTGTAGAAATTGTCAAAACAGCCATCACTTGATTGATATAAACTGGTTGAGTTGTATTAATGGTTGTAATCGCAACCTGCATTGAAAATTTTGAAGAATCTGTTAAAACCATCAACGGCCAGATATAATCATTCCAACTAGAAATAAAGGAAAGAACACCGACTGTTGCAACTGCTGGTTTCGACATCGGCAACATAATCTTGAAAAAGATCCGCAGGATACTTGCACCATCTATTTTTGCAGATTCGATAATTTCTTCTGGAATGGCAATAAAGAAGTTCCGGAAAAGATAGATATTAAAGACACTAGCTAATCCAGGAATAATAACCGCTAAACGATTATTGACTAAGCCAAGGGAATTAATAATTGTAAATTGAGGAATCAACACTGTTTCAATCGGAATGATTAACAATGCCAATAAAAAGCCAAATAGAATTTTTTTACCTGCAAAATTAATTTTTGCAAATGCAAATCCCGCTAAGGCATTTACTATAATAGACCCCAGTGCAAATGTTCCTGCATAAAAATACTGTTCCCTAAGTATGTTAGAATACTAAAACGTGAAAGAACTTCTTGGTAAGGTTTAAACCAATCAGCTGGATTAAAACTAGGTAAGAAAGCTTTCCAACTTGTTAAATTCTTATACACATCTGCTTCTGGCTTCATTGCTGAAACCACCATCCAGATCATAGGAAATAGAAAGAGGCCTGCTAATAGAATTAATAAAACATATTCTAAAATAGTAGTCGGTTTTAAACGTTTCATCCTAATCATCCTCCTTCAAAATTCGCCGTTGTACAAGACTAATCATACCAATCAATGTTGTAAATACTAGGGCAATTGAACTTGAGTAGCCAACGAGACGGTCAGTGAAACCTTGTTGATAAATATAATATACCATAGTGATTGTTGAGTTCAATGGACCACCTTGAGTCATGACCATTGGTTGTACAATCAATTTAAATGCTGAAATCAATGTCGTCAAGAGTACAAATAAGGCAGTTGGTTTCAATAAAGGCATTGTGATGTATCTGAATTGAGCCCATTTTGAAAATCCATCCAACTCTGCTGCCTCATAAACATCTTGTGGAATATTTTGCATTCCTCCAAGGAATAACAACATTTGATAGCCTGCACCTTGCCATGCAGAAACAAATACAATTGCATACATGGCCTGTTTTGGACTTGTCAAGAATGGTTGTGAAGAAATACCAATTTTATTCAGTAGGGCATTAAGCAAACCATTATTTGGATTTAACAAGTATAGCCAAAGGATAGAGATAACCACGAGAGACATCACAACAGGAGCAAAGAATGCTACCTTAAAGAACATGTTTCCTTTACGTTTCTTATTTACGATTAAAGCCATACCAAGGGCTGCCCCAAGTTGTACTGGAATAATCCAAACAACAAATTTCAAGGTATTCAAGAAGCTTTTTATAAAGATCGGATCTTGTGCTAAGCGCATGAAATTTTGTAGCCCTACAAATTTTCTGTCCTCTGGGGTCAATAGGTAATAATCTGTAAAGGCATAATAGATGACCATACCAACAGGTATCACCAAAAAGATAAAAAGTAATACTAAGGCTGGAGCTAAAAAGCTATAGCCCATAATATTTTCTTTAAGACGTTCTTTCTTTTTTGTTTCGACTTTCTTTGTTTCGCTCATTGTTCGTCTCCTAAGATGAAATCATTAAATAAAATAAGGTGGAAGGTACATTTCATAACTTTCCTTCCACCTTTTGAATATCAACTATTTATTTAAAGATTGGTCGATTGCTGTTTGCATTTCTTTCGTACGAGCATCTAATACTTTTTGTACATCTGGATTATCTTTATAATAGCTGATATCTTGCATCGCTTGTTGGAAAGCGCGTGAAACTTGTGGATAAGCTACTACAACAGGACGAGGATGGGCTGATACAGCATTTTGTTCCATCAAGAAGCGCAATGGTTCAGATACTTTATCCTTAATATTTTTAATTGTTGATTTTCTGATTGGAAGAACACTGTTCCCCAAGCTTATAATTTCACTAGATTCTGTATTTGTTGCAAACTTAACAAATTCAGCAGCAGCTTCTTTTTTATCAGATTTTGTTGTAACAGCTAATTGCCAACTACCTGAAGGTGAGACCAATTTCTTCGTTTTATCTGAAACTGGATAAGGAAGAATACCAAAATCAATATCTTTGTAATTTGTTTGTAGATCCCCAATCGTCCAAGACCCGCTTAGAACCATCGGATACTCACCTGTTTCAAATCCTTTTTCAACAGGACTAACTGTAGTGTAATCCTCTTTTACTAGATTTTGAATAAATTGAACAGCTTCAACACTTTCCTTACTATTGAAGTAACCTTCAGCTTTTGTTCCTTTAGAATTTACAACAGAACCACCATTTGACCAAATAAGAGGCATATAAGCATATGGTAACATCTCATCATTTGAATTCAAACGGAAATCGATTGCTGGTTTATTAAAATGATCTTTTAATTTCTTAGCAATGGCATTAAACTCAGACCAGGTCCATGGCTTTTCAAGGGTTGGCAAACTCGCTTCATCAATCCCAGCTTCCTTAAACATCTTCTTGTTATAGTATACACCTACATTTGATTCAGAAAAACCAAACGCATAGAATTTACCATCATAAGTTCCCTGTTGTTTAATACTGTCCAGTACATCATCCATGTCATTGTCCTTTAGATAATCATCCAAGGGAGCAATCACTTTTGATTTTGCATAGGCAGCAGTATTTGGTCCATCTAGCGTAATAACATCTGGTAAACTATTTGTCGTAATAGCAGCGTTGACCTTATCTTCATATCCTCCACCGCTACCACTACGTGGAATATATTCTGTCACAACCTTGTATTTGGTTTTCTTTGACTTGTTGAAATTATCAACAACTTGTTGCCAAGCTTTTCCCTCAGCTGTTTCATCTGAGAATTGAACCCAGACTTTTATTTCGTCCGAAGAACTTGCAGTTTTGGATTTTGATCCCCCACCACATCCTGCAAGCAATCCTAATGATAGTGCTGCAACTACAGATAACTTAATACCTTTACGCATAGCGTCCTCCTTTTTGAAACGTTTCATTTTTTATTGATTTTTTAACTCAAACTAAGATAGCTGAGTTTTTTGAAACGTTTCATTTTATGACTAAATTATAACAGCGCTTTCATAATTTGTCAAGCACTTTTTATAATTTTTTTGTTGTGTTTCCTTCAAAAAAATGTACCGGTAAACTAATGACATTCTGGTCTATTTTTTCTTCACGAATTAATTTAAGCAATAGTTCAACTGCTGCTTGAGCCATCTGAGCTATTTGTTGAACAATTGTAGAAAGTAAGTAAGGTTGATCAAAAGCTGGTCTTAATCCATCAAAACCAATAATCTGATAATCTTCTATAGGAATTTTTCCCATCTCCCCTAAAACTTTTATCACACGAAGGGCCATAAAATCATTTACTGTGAAAATCCCATCAATCTGAGAATGCTTTTCAAAAAAGGTTCTTATTTGCTCTTCTACTTGATTCAGTGGTTCCGGCATTTCAAGACAATAAAGGTTCGTATTTTTCTGTTTAGCCTCCGCTTTGAAACCTTTCCCCCCGTTCCGTTGTTTCATTCAAATGTTTGTTCACACCACTAATGTAAGCTAGATTTTGACAATCGCGTTTGACTAATTCGCGACAAGCTAGTTGACCACCATGAAAATTTTCAGAAGTTACGTAATAGACATTTTCAGAAAAATGACGGTCAATACTGACAAAAGGTAAATTTGATGAGACATACTTATCAATATCTGAATAGGTGATCCCTATAATCCCATCTACTTTATTTTTTTCTCAAGTAATTTTATGTATTCTATCTCATTTTTTTAGAATCTTTATCCGCATTACAAATTAATAATTTATATTGATTTTTTTAATAGTGCTTTTTTTCAACATGATAAGCAAATTCAGAAAAAGAAAGGATGCCATATAGTTGGAATGAGTAAAGCAATAATATTACTACGATTCGTTTTTAATCCTCTCGCATATTCATCTGGGACATAAGAAAGTTTTTCAATTGCTTGTTGAACTTTTTTTAAGGTCACCTCTTTAATGCCTTTTTCATTATTGATGACACGAGAGACTGTCCCAACACTAACTCCAGCTTCTGCTGCAACATCTTTCATGGTAATCGATTTTTTTTGCTCATTCATTTTTTCACCTCCTTTCATCCATACTATCATGAAAACGTTTCATTTTCAACATTTTCGTTTAAATTGTCACTCCACTTCTTCATCCATTTGGGAATTTCTTTGCTGATGGTTGTCGGTAAAACCACATAAGCCTCCTTGCTCAAGTCTTCAGCAATAGCTGAATGAAGGTAGGTCGCGACTGCCACGCGCTCATAGAGTCCAACCTGTGGAAATTGACCCGCAAATCCTGCGATCATCCCTGCCAAGGTATCTCCCATGCCACCTGTTGCTTGGTAGGGACCACCAACATCTAGCTGATAGCCCTCTTCTTGCCCACTTGTCCAAATGCGGGTGTGAGGCCCTTTTTCTACAATGACAGTCCCTTGAGGAAAGTTCTGTACTGCTCTTCGACTCTTGTCTTCAGTCTGGCTTGCAAGATCAATCCCTGACAGTTTTTCCCATTCTTTTTGATGAGGGGTAAAGACCAACTGAGCTTCTGGCAGGTCAAACTGAGAGGCTGTAAAAAGACTGATAGCTCCTCCATCTAATATCAAGACCTGCTGGCTAGAGACTTGTTCAAAAATCATGTGCAAGATTGCTTGGTTTTCTCTTGCTTCCTTTAAGCCCGGTCCTACGAGAATCACGCTGGCCTTTTGGAGCTGCTCACAAAGGAGTTGGTGATCGGCTAGATCAAAGCCCATGGCCTCAGGAAGATGGCTATGAAGGGCTGTCAGATTATCAGGATCTGTTGCGACAGTAACCAGCCCCGCACCACTATGAACCGCAGCAAGCGCCGCCATAATGATGGCTCCCCCATAGGGGTAAGTCCCCCCAATCAAGAGCAGGCGACCAAAATCGCCCTTATAAGAATTCGCCTCTCGCTTCACAATGACACGCTGGATCTCTTCTTTCTGAACTGTTCTCATACCTTCCTCATTTCTAGCGAAAAAGGAGAAGCCACGACTCCCCCTCCTTCTTTTATTTTCCTCTGAATTCTGCAAAGACTTGCAAGATCTTAGCAGCCACAGCTTGTGGTTGATTTTGTTTGGCTACCAATTGATCATCCGCATAAGGCCGAAGGGCTGGAAAATCACCAATCTGAACTGCATAAAGAGCTTTTTCAAAGAGCTCGATATCATTTTGATCATTGCCAAAAGCCACGAAATTCTCTCCACAGAGTTCTTCTACGGTTGTCGCTTTATGCGTGTCTGCTGGATTGAGATAGATGCATTTTTCATGCGCATGATAGCGGATATGGGCCTTTTCTGTCTTTTCGATCCGCTCGATGATCTCATCCACGAGCTCCTCATGACCACCCATATAGATCACGACCTTAATCGGATCTGTCAGCTCCTCTAACGAGCGATACTGGGCTTTCTTGAGGGGATCCACATTAGCAACAAAAGGAATCTTTTCCAAAATCTGTCCGCTATAATCAAAGGTATCATCCACAAAAAATGGTAGATTGTAATGGCGACAAAAGCCAAGGACTTCCCGATACACATCCTTGTCCAATTGTTCCTCATATACTAATTGCCCCTGGCGATAGGCCAATCCACCATTTAAACCAATCACGAGTTGCTGACTCAATGAGTCCCCTAAAAAGGCCCAAGCAGTCCCTGGTAAGAACGTGCAGAAGCAAAGGCAACTTCATGGCCAAATTCTTCTGCTCAATAAGACCTGTTTGATTTCATCATCGATTGTGACACCATCGAATGACAGGGTTCCATCTAAATCAAATACAAACTTCATCTTGTTCACACTTTCATTTTTTTAAGGCACGAACAGTCGCTTGTAGGTCTGCTCCATCAGCATGGTGACGGTCATAGGCCCAACCCCTCCTGGTACCGGGGTAATATGACTGGCCAAAGGGGCAACGGAGTCAAAATCGACATCCCCACACAATTTGCCATTCTCATCGCGATTCATTCCGACGTCAATAACAACGGCGCCTTCTTTCACGAAGTCTGCTGTTACAAATTTCGCACGACCGATCGCAACAACCAAGATATCTGCTCTTCTAGCAATTTTAGGCAGATGATGGGTCCGGGAATGGGTCAAGGTTACCGTCGCATTTTTGGCGAGGAGCAACTGCGCCATTGGTTTTCCAACGATATTGGAACGACCAATCACGACTGCTCGCTTCCCTTCTAGATCAATCCCGTACTCTTTGAACATCTCCATGATCCCAGCGGGAGTTGAAGGCACCATGAGAGGATTCCCAGCCCACAAGCGTCCCATATTCAATGGATGAAAGCCATCCACATCTTTTGTCGGATCAATGGCTAAAAGGACTGCATCCGCATCGATATGCTTAGGCAGTGGCAACTGCACCAAAATCCCATGCCAAAGGGGATCTTGATTGTAGTGTTCGATCACTTCTAATAATTCAGCTTGGCTGATGCTTTCAGGAAGTCGTCTCACTTCACTCCGAAAGCCTGCCGCAATAGCAGAACGCTCTTTATTTCTTACATAGATTTTGCTAGCTGGATTATCTCCTACCACGATGACAACGAGGCCAGGCACAACTCCTGTCTCTTTTTTTAATCGTGCTGTTTTCTCCGCAATCTCACCCTGTAATTTTGTAGCGAGCGCCTTCCCATCAATGATTGTCGTCATATCAATTCTCTTTCTAGTCAAGTAATGAAAATAGTCCTCTCTATTATAGCAGATTTCAACTCTCAAACCTAACTGTTCCTATTTAGAATTTCTTATAGACGAAAACTATAGCCAGATGGACAAAAAATGAGCTTGAGACCACCCCAAACTCATCCACACAGCTGCTTAGTAAAGCAATTCATAAATTTCCATTGCAATTAAATCAATGCTATCAAATGTATAGGTTTCACGCGCTTCAACATCACGAAGTGTAAAGGTTGAACCCTCTTCTTCATTGTGGTTGTAGGCTACTTCAGCGACAACAACACCGTCACGTTCAAAATTACGTTTCAAGTTTCCACCGTCTTTTGTCATCGTCTCCAAACGGTTGATAATCCGTACTAAATGTGATTCCATTTTATTTCTCCTCTTTACTTTCTACTCTCCTATTTTTATCATAAAAGAGAAAGCTCTTCCAATAAAAAAATTCACATTTTTTTCCATTGATTTGCTCTCTCCTTCATTCCTTAGCGACATTCCGTAGCAAATTCTTGCAAACTTCTAGAATACTGATATAATGAAACTATAAATCTTTGACTATTTTTGACCTTTTGAAAATAGGCTCGTCTCTTGATGGAAAACCATCAAAAACCTACTGTGAGGTATGTATATGCTTTGTCAAAATTGTAAAATAAATGAATCAACCATCCATTTATATACAAATGTAAATGGACGTCAGCGTAGTAGACCTCTGTCAAAATTGCTATAAAATTATGAAAAACAGACCCAAATAACAGCTTCTTGAAAGGCATGACCCAACGGAGCCAACTGACTGGAGATCCTTTTGAAGATTTCTTCAATAACCTTGGAAACTTCCAAAGTCCGCAAGAACCTCAAACCCCTCCAACTCAATCCGGAGGCAGTTATGGAGGTGGCGGCTACGGCCAAAACAATAACCGTGGTGGTCAAGACCCTCGTCAAGCCCGTCCTCAAAAGCCAAAAGGTCTTTTAGAAGAGTTCGGCATCAATGTCACAGAAATTGCCCGCAAAGGGGATATTGACCCTGTCATTGGCCGTGATGAGGAGATTATCCGTGTCATCGAAATTCTCAACCGTCGAACCAAGAACAACCCGGTTCTGATTGGAGAACCTGGGGTCGGAAAAACTGCCGTTGTGGAAGGCCTGGCTCAAAAAATCGTCGATGGCGACGTTCCACATAAATTGCAAGGAAAAGAAGTCATCCGCCTAGACGTCGTGAGTCTCGTTCAGGGCACAGGCATCCGTGGTCAATTCGAAGAACGCATGCAAAAATTAATGGATGAAATTCGTCAACGCGAAGATGTTATTCTGTTCATCGACGAAATCCATGAAATTGTTGGCGCAGGATCAGCCGGCGAAGGTAATATGGACGCTGGAAATATCCTCAAACCAGCCTTGGCGCGTGGAGAACTCCAATTAGTTGGGGCTACTACCCTCAATGAATACCGTATCATTGAAAAAGATGCTACTTTGAACGTCGGATGCGACCCTGTTAAGGTCGATGAACCAACGGTTGAAGAAACCATCACCATCCTCAAGGGCATCCAGAAAAAATACGAAGACTACCACCACGTCCACTATACAGACGGGGCCATCGAAGCGGCAGCTATTCTTTCAAACCGTTACATCCAAGATCGCTTCCTGCCAGACAAGGCCATTGATCTGTTGGATGAAGCGGGATCTAAGATGAACCTGACCCTAAACTTTGTGGATCCAAAAGTGATCGATCAGCGCTTGATTGAAGCGGAAAACCTCAAAGCTCAAGCGACGCGAGAAGAAGACTTTGAAAAAGCAGCCTACTTCCGCGATCAAATCGCGAAATACAAGGAAATGCAAGGTCAACATGTCACTGATCAGGAGACCCCTGTCATCAGTGAAAAAACGATTGAACACATCGTTGAACAAAAGACCAATATTCCTGTTGGTGATTTGAAAGAAAAAGAACAGTCTCAATTGATCAATCTGGCTTCTGATTTGAAAGCTCATGTGATTGGTCAAGACGATGCAGTAGATAAAATCGCGAAAGCCATTCGACGCAATCGTGTCGGCTTAGGATCGCCTAACCGTCCAATCGGAAGCTTCCTCTTTGTCGGACCAACTGGTGTCGGAAAGACCGAACTGTCTAAACAATTAGCGATCGAGCTCTTTGGCTCTGCAGACAATATGATCCGCTTTGATATGAGCGAATACATGGAAAAACATAGCGTAGCGAAACTAGTCGGAGCTCCTCCGGGCTATGTTGGCTACGATGAAGCTGGACAACTAACGGAAAAGGTTCGTCGCAATCCTTACTCCCTCGTGTTGTTGGATGAAGTGGAAAAAGCCCATCCAGATGTCATGCACATGTTCTTGCAAGTTTTAGATGATGGCCGTTTGACAGATGGTCAAGGCCGTACCGTCAGCTTTAAAGATACCATTATCATCATGACCTCTAATGCTGGAACCGGCAAGGCTGAGGCCAATGTTGGTTTTGGAGCCGCTCGCGAAGGTCGAACCAACTCTGTACTTGGAGAACTCGGGAACTTCTTTAGCCCTGAATTCATGAACCGTTTTGATGGCATCATTGAATTCCAACCTCTATCAAAAGAAAACCTTCTCCAAATCGTTACCCTCATGCTGGATGAAGTCAGTCAACGTCTCGCACAAAATGAGATTCATCTGGATGTGACAGAGAAGGTCAAAGAAAAATTGGTTGATCTGGGATACGATCCAAAAATGGGGGCCCGCCCACTCCGTCGTACCATCCAAGACCATATCGAAGATGCCATTACCGATTATTACCTGGAACATCCAAGTGAGAAACAACTCAAAGCCGTCATGACCAGCAATGGGAATATTAGTATCAAAGCTGTTCACAAGACGGCTGAAAAGAAGTCAGAATCATAATCAGTAAATGTACATTCAGAGAGTGGGACAGAAATCGGTAATTCGTTAGAATTCGATTTCGTCGTCCCACCTCCGCACAGTTGAGTAGGGCTGTAAAAGATGATGAAATCAGCGTAGTAGAGCCTACTCAACCACTGCGTCTTGCTCGACAATCCAAAAACAATTGAGAGGCTAGGACTTTTGTCCCAGTCTCTTTCTTTTTTCCCTCCAGATTTTTGCTAAAAAATATGATATAATGATGAAAAAATAAGAAAAGAGAAAACCATGACCATTCCAAGTTTTGGTGAAAAGAAACAAGATGTGACCTACGTCAATCGCTATGGTGTCTACGCTGTTATTCCCAATAAGGACAAGGATCAGATCATCCTCGTTCAAGCTCCTAATGGAGCCTGGTTCTTGCCTGGCGGGGAAATCGAGGCAGGTGAAGATCACTTGCAAGCTCTGAAACGGGAACTGATCGAAGAATTAGGCTTTACTGCTATTTAGGGCAATACTATGGCCAAGCAGATGAGTATTTCTATTCTAGCCACCGCGATACCTACTACTACAATCCTGCCTATATTTATGAAGTGGTAGACTATACAGAGGCTCAAAAACCACTGGAAGATTTTAACAATCTTGCTTGGTTTCCTGTAGATGAAGCTATTGAAAAACTCAAACGTGGCAGTCACAAATGGGGCATTGAACAGTGGAAAAATACCCACAAAAAATAAAGGAATTCTTTCACAAAAAATAAAAAAGTGCTATAATAAATGAAGATAGAGGTTAGGAGGAACTCATATGAAGCTCATTAATACCACAAATAGTCATGCTGCACTGGTCAAAAGCCAACTTGCCAGCACTGACGCCTTGCTTGTCGAGGTTTATTCCGCGGGCAATACCGATGTCGTTTTTACACAGGCCCCAACACACTATGAATTATTGATCAGTAACAAACACCGAGCTATTCGTGAAACTGAAGTAGAAAAAATTCGTGAGTTCTTTTTAAAACGTAAGATTGATCTTCAAATCATTGACCAATCCGCTATTAAAACCCTCTACTCCGATAAACTAATTGAAATTTCCTTTCCATCTACAAAAGTAAGGCCAATTTGCCTTACTTTTTTTATTTCCTTAATGGATGAACCTATACACCATTCTAGCTATTAAAAAAGAAGTTCCTTTATGGAACTTCTTTTAATGGCTTTTATTTAGCTTCAAATCCTTCTGCGACTGCGTCCGCAAAGTTCTCTTCGACGATGCGTGCACAGTGATCACAGATGGTTGCGTGGTAGTGACGTTCAGCCGTTGTTGGATCGATGCGACGGCAACGGTCACAAACTTCACCAGCTGCACGTTCAACCGTGAAGGCTACATCTTCAAAAGTCACTGCACCTTCTGGAGCTGGTCCTTCTGCGATGGTCAACTCGGAAACAATCAAGAGTTGAGCAACATTACTATCAACAGCTCCAAGAAGTGTTTTCACAACTTCATTTGGATAAACCGTCAAATGAGCTTCAAGTGATTTACCGATCACTTTTTCATTCCGCGCTTCTTCCAAGGCTTTTTGAGCTTGACCACGGAAGTCCATGAAGGCTGACCAAGTATCCAAGATTTCTTCTTGGTTGGCAAACGTTTCTGCTTCTGGCAATTCTGACAATTGAACGAAGTCTTCTGCTTCAAACTCAAGATAGGACCAGATTTCTTCAGCAGTGTGAGGAAGAATTGGCGTCAAGAGTTTCGTGATTTTCACAAGGATATCATAGAAGACTGTTTGCATTTGACGGCGTTCGAGGGATTTAGCTCCTTCGATGTAAACAACATCCTTGGCAAAATCCAGGTAGAAGGCTGACAAGTCAACGTTGATAAAGTTAACAAGCGCCTTGTAGATCGTCAAGAACTCAAAGTTTTCATAAGCATCACGAATGGTCTTGACAAGCTGGTTAAAGCGAATGGTCATGTACTTGTCCACTGAACGAAGCTCGTCGTAAGCAACTGTATCCTCAGCAGGGTTAAAGTCAGAAGTGTTGGCAATCAAGAAACGAAGAGTATTCCGGATCTTACGGTAAGTCTCAGACACTTGGCTCAAGATATCCATTGAGATACGCACGTCATTACTTGAGTCTACACTGGTTACCCAGAGACGCAAGATTTCAGCACCAAATTGCTTTTCAACATCACTTGGAGCAATGGTATTTCCAAGAGATTTAGACATCTTCTCACCTTTACCATCCAAAGCGAAACCTTGAGATAAGATTTGTTTGTATGGTGCAACACCATGGTTCGCCACAGATGTGATAAGAGATGAGTTGAACCAACCACGGTATTGGTCTGAACCTTCAAGGTAAAGATCAGCTGGGTATTTGAGTTCTGGACGATTAACCACAACCCCATTCCATGATGAACCTGAGTCAAACCAGACGTCCATGATATCTGTTTCTTTTGTAAATTCGCCATTCGGTGAACCTGGATGCGTAAATCCTTCTGGCAAGAGGTCTTTCGCTTCACGTTGCCACCAGATAATAGAACCATGCTCTTCAAAGAGTTGAGCTACATGTTCGATGGTTTCAGCTGTCATGATTGGTGTACCATCTTCAGCGTAGAAGATTGGAAGTGGAACTCCCCATGCACGTTGACGAGAGATGACCCAGTCACCACGGTCACGAATCATGTTGTAAAGACGGACTTTCCCCCATTCTGAGTGGAATTTTACTTTTTCAATTTCATCCAAGATTTCTTGGCGGAATTTTGAAACAGAAGCAAACCATTGTGGCACGGCACGCCAGATGATTGGTTTTTTCGTACGCCAGTCAAATGGGTAGGAGTGAGAGATTTCTTCTTGAGCAAGAAGTAAATCGCCAAGTTTCTCAATAACAGTTGGTACAACCTTGTCGTAGAATTGACCTGCAAAATCAGGACCAGCATTCTCCATCATAATACCGCGTTCGTTAACCGTAACGGCTACTTCGAGGCCATTTGCAATTCCTACATTGTAGTCATCCTCACCAAAACCAGGAGCAGTATGGACGATACCAGTACCTGAATCAAGGGTTACATGCTCACCAAGGATCACCAATTCATCCACTTCAGGATCCCATGGGTGTTCTGTAACAATATGGTTCAATTCTTTCCCTTGGTAAGTCGCAAGGACTTCAGCATTTTCCCAACCGAATTTTTCAGAAAGGCTTGGCAAGAGCTCAGATGCTACGACATACTTGCGGTCAGATCCAGCAGGTTTCACTACGACATAATCAAACTCTGCACCCACCGTCAATCCACGAGAAGCTGTAACCGTAAATGGAGTTGTTGTCCAAACAACGATGTAGGTATCTGTATCTAGGACACCCTTACCATCTTTAACCTTGTTCGCATAGTAAAGAGACGTTGATACCAAATCATGGTATTCAATCTCTGCTTCAGCGAGGGCTGATTCAGAAGACCAAGACCAGTAAACTGGCTTAGCCCCACGGTAGATATAGCCTTTATTGGCCATTTCACCAAAGACGCGGATTTGCGCTGCTTCATAGTCAGGCGTCAAGGTTACATAAGGATGATCCCAATCACCTGAAACACCTAAGCGTTTAAAGTCTTCGCGTTGTTTATCTACTTGAGAAAGCGCATATTCACGGCAGAGTTTCAGGTACTCAACCAAGTCCATTTCTTTACGTTTCACACCTTGTTTAGCCAAGACTTGCTCAATTGGCAAACCATGGGTATCCCAACCTGGGATGTACGGTGCATAAAAACCTGACATAGACTTAGAACGAACAATGATATCTTTTGAAATCTTGTTCATGGCATGACCTACGTGAATATTTCCGTTAGCATAGGGAGGGCCATCATGAAGCGTAAAATGCGGTTTTCCTTCATTCAACTCTTGACGGCGTTGATACAATTTTGCATCTTCCCATTCTTTTTGCCAAACTGGTTCTTTCGTTGGAAGCCCAGCCCGCATTGGAAAAGCTGTTTTCCCAAGATTCAATGTTTCTTTGAGTTTCATTGTGTCTCCTTATTGATTTAAAAGCTATAAAAAAAACACGAGCATCCTAAAAAGGACGATTGCTCGTGGTACCACCTTTGTTCGAGAAGTCGCAAGCGACCTTCTCCTCTCATCCCGTAACGAGGGAAACGTCCGTTCTTACTCAAGGGTTCAGAACGAATACTGTAAAAGGATCATCCATTAAGAGGGAGTGCAGATCTTCCACCATCATCTGCTCGCTAGACCTATCATTAATGGACCTGTTTTTACAAAAATTATAAAAATATTGACAGATTCACGATTTGCATCATCTTCTGGTTGAACAGTTTCTCAACCTCAAAGACTTCCTCATTTTCATGACGAGCGTGCTCTGCTTCTTCTAAAGCGGATTGAACTTTTTCATTCAAACCTTCAAACGCTTGTGTTGCACCCAATTCTAAATTAGCAGCTTCGATGCGTTTTTGCAATTCTTCGATTTCAGCTGGAGAGAATTGACGAGTCAAATCAATGTTATCATCTTCTGCATGATGATGGTGAACTGATTCACCCAAAGCTTTCTCCACAATTTCACGGAAAGCTTCATCACTTGTTTGAATGTACATAGCTGTTGGACGAAGAATTTCATCCCATTCAGGTGTATCGATAATGCTCAATTGGCTTTCGATTGTTGATTTCAAACGTTGATGGAAGACGCGTGTCTTGTTCTTCAATTCCTCTGTTTCAACGGCAACCTTCTTGGCATTATCCGTTGCATGACGAAGGATTTCATTTGCTTTTTTTGTTTTGCTTCATCTACTAAGTGTTGTGCATCTTGTTCAGCTTGACGAACAATATTTTCAGAACGTTCGTTAGTCGCTTGTTTGACACGTTCAGCAGTATCTTGTGCAATCAAAACAGATTGACTCAATGAATCTTTCATTTCATCAAAAATAGTTTAAGCGTTCTTCAAGAGCTTGAATTTTTTTGCTTCTTGATCATGATTTAAACGAACAAGATCTTCATAATCGCGAACAACGATATCTAGAAATTCTTCTACTTCGTTCGCATCATACCCTCTAAATTTAACGCCAAAAGTTTTATCTTTAATTTCTAAAAGCAGTAAGAGCCATAACTCCTCCTCATTTTTTTTACTTAAGAGTACTTCAACAGTTACTTTTATATTTTCCACTCTTTGAAATACCATTTTCAGAACAATTTTAAGACGCCCAAAGCGTCGAACACTGACTAAATCATTCAGACCTACAGCATAGCTAACATTGGAAGTGGTCGCATAGTTAACTTTCACTAGACCAGAACTAATCAACTGACTAGCTTGTGAGCGCGAAAGCTTGAAGGTCCCAGCAATCACCTTATCTAACCGATAACTCGACACGAGAATATCTCGCTGCTGGCTTTCTTCCTCTACGATCATTTGTTCAGATAGAGGAACTTCCCTCAGCTTAACAGGTACCTGAGAAATTTTCTGGATGTGATCCATGAAATAGTGAACAAAACGCTGTTCAACAAATACTTGGATCTTTCCTTCACTCGTCAGAATATCTCCAAAGGACTTGCGCTCCACACCTAATTGGTGAACAATGGTCCCCATTACCTGGGAATGGGTCAAGTGATGAAATTTTGAAGCATAGACCATTTCCAATAAGGCCAGATCAAAGTCACTTGGATCTAATTGGTAATAATCCGGAGCAACAATAACCTTGGCATACTCCATTTTCTGCTCATCACTGGAAGCAAAGACCTGTAATTGGTAGCTTGCCGCGACATTTCGTAAAATAGTGACCTGATGAGGGTTTAAAAAACCCGTCACCTCAACAGAATAGCGTTCCACCACTCTTTCAGACAATTCAATACAGCGATCAATGAATTCGTGATCTTCGCGATTGAAATGTTGGTAAATCTCTGTCTGTCCCATCGTATTCTATCCAATCAAAAGTAGGAACAAGCGGGCTAATAACTGATTCATCAAGTTCAAGACCAAAAAGTGCTACTAGAACTGTAAAAATCCAAGCCCCCAAACTGCAATGGTAACTTTCTAAAGGTTCAAAAATGGTTCAACTAGGCGGTGAACCATTTGTCCAAGAGTACTCTGAGGTGCCCCTAGGGAACCAAGATAGTAAGGCATAGATGACAAGAATGATGGAATAGATTTGAATGATATTTGATAAGTATTGAAAGATAACCATCTTAACGATTACGTTTCATATCATAGTCAAATTCTGTCACTTCCACATCATTTGAAGGCGGATATCTTCAATGTTAACGACTACATTAATTGAGTCAACAAGTACATGGTACTTGCAACACGACGAAGATTTCCTGCTAAAACATAACGAGCCCCATCCAAATAATCTAAACAACGACGTGCTTGTACTTCAGTCATATATTGAAGTCAATCAAGATACTCTCATTAGATAGTAATAGATCAACAATTTCAGTCGCTTCCTCGTATTTGCGGGGATAGCGTACATCAATGGTAATCTTTTTCATCTGTATTCGCACGATTAGCGACCAATTCACGTTGACGTTCGTGCAAGCGAGTAATATTTTTCAGATGTATTTTTTTCGTTGTTGAAACAGGTTCCTTCACTGCCGCTGTAGACACTGGAGTCGTAACAGGTGCGACAGGAGTCGGTTTTGGTTTTACTGGTTCTCTTTGACTAATCTGTGGACGTGGAGAAGTCACTTGAGGAGTCGGCTGTGGCTGTGGAACTGGTTGAGTTTCCGCCCCAGTCGCTTTTTGCCTCATGAACTTCTACTTCTTCACCGTCTTCTGTGAAGTAGTCAATAAAGTTGTTAAATTTATCTTTTAATGACATAGTTCTTTCCTATTTAAAAAAATGATGTCCCAATTCTAACATAAGTCGCTCCGTTCGCAATGGCTACTTCAAAGTCACGACTCATACCCATACTTAGTTCTGAAAAAGACATATTTTTTAATTGTTTCTTTTCTAGTTGTTTCTGAAGTTGGTGAGTTTTTGAAAAAATATCCTGCAACTCTTCTTGACTAGCCTCAAAAGGAGCCATCGTCATTAAACCAACAATTTCAATTTTGTCCAGCTGTGCGATTTCCGCTAAAACATCATCCAGTTCATCGGGTGCAAATCCATGCTTACTTTCTTCACCAGAAATGTTCACTTGGAGGAAACACTTGATCGGGTGTTCTGCTCGCTTTTGAATTTCTTGAGCCAGTTTCACCGAATCCAAGGCATGAAAGTAATCGACGAGATTGATCACATCTTTTACTTTCCGCCGTTGGAGGCTCCCAATCAAGTGCCAAGTGAGGTCATAGTCTTTTAGAGCTTGATACTTTTCTAGGAATTTATCGACACGATTTTCACCGATATGTTGGATACCTGTTTTTACCAGTGCTTCTGTTGTGGCAACATCCACATACTTGGTGACAGCTATCACATTAACTTGATCTCGACGGTTAGCTTTGTTTCTTGCTGTTTCTACTTGTTGCCGAACAAGATCAGCATTCTCTACCAGATTCATGATTAACGATTCCGGAAGAATGGTGGTGTTTCTAATTCATCATCATCTGAAGATGAATCTACGTAACGATCAACTTGATGTGTTGATGTTGGTTCAGTTTGGCGAACGATATTCTCACGACGAATATCCCAATCACCAAAGGCTGAGCCACGGTTTGGTTCTACCGCTGGACGACTTGGAGTTGTTGGCAATTCAACATCTTGTTTCAAATCAAATTCACGGTCAAATGGTGCAGCTTGTGGACGTTGTTCACGTGGTCCTGTTTTATAAGGACGTTGCGAGGAAGCAATTCCGCTAACGCGTTCTACCTTGTCTTGACGGACACCAGTTGCAACAACCGTCACGCGGATTTCATCTTTAAGAGATTCATCAATAGATGTACCCAACCAGATGTTCACTCCGTGACCTGCAGCTTGGTTCACAATTTCTGAAGCTTCTTCTGCTTCGATCAATGTCATATCCAAACCACCTGTTACGTTGACGATCACGTCTTCTGCACCATCAATTGTAGTTTCAAGAAGTGGAGAGTAAATAGCTTTACGAGCCGCTTCGATAACGCGTTCTTCACCGCTACCAACACCAATACCCATGAGGGCATTTCCTTTGTTTTCCATAACAGTCTTCACGTCTGCAAAGTCAAGGTTGATCAATCCAGGACTTGTGATCAAGTCAGTGATCCCTTGAACACCTTTGACGAAGAACGTTATCTGCTTTCACTCAAAGCTTCAAGAAGCGGTGTCTTCTTGTCTACAATTTCAAGCAAGTTGTTATTAGAAATAATCAACAATGTATCTACATGTTCGCGAAGTTCGTTGATCCCTTCAATAGCGAAGTTGCCACGTTTTGAACCTTCAAACCCGAATGGACGAGTGACAACTGCTACTGTCAAAGCACCTACAGCTTTTGGCAATACGAGCGATGACTGGTGCAAAGACCTGTACCAGATCCTCCACCCATCCCTGCAGTGATGAAGACCATGTCTGCACCTTGCAAAGCTTCTGTTAACACTTCTTCGCTTTCTTCAGTCGCCTTTACGACCAACTTCAGGTTGACCTCCAGCACCCAATCCACGAGTCAATTTTTGGACCCAATTGATAACTGTTTTCAGCTTTTGCACTTGAAAGTGCTTGAACATCTGTATTAGTCGCGATGAATTCTACACCGGCAACGCCTTCGTCAATCATACGATTGATGGCGTTTCCGCCACCGCCACCGACACCGATTACTTTAATTACTGCACCTTGTGCCGCTGCTGTGTCAAAATGAAAATGTCATAAATACTTACACTCTTAATCAAACATATTACCGATCAAATTTTTTTCATTCGGTCTGTGAATGTAGTTTTTGGTTCTTGTTTGCTATCATTGCTTGTCGCTGGAATTTCTTGAGCATCCACTGGAGATTCAATCTTCTCAGCATTGTATGCAGGTACTACCGGTTGTGCTGGAGTAGCAGGTTGTGGTTGTACTTGTGGTTGCACTGGACGATCAAATTGAATCGGTTGTTGACGCAAGACTTCGTCACCATGAACCGCAGCTTGAGCAATAATATCCACATCTGTCAAATTGCCTGCATATTCAGACAAGCTAATCACATGGGCAAAAAGCTGGATTGTGAATTCCAATTTGATTTGGAACAAACAATTTCACATTTACACCAAAGACTTCTTGAGCCAATTCTTCAACACCAGGAAGGATCGCACCTCCACCGATAATCACAATACCACCAGGAAGATCCAACAAATGTCTTCTCTCAAGGTCTTGTTTGATTTGCTCAAAGATGTGTTTGATACGTGCTGAAATGATTTCAGCTAAGTACTTCTCAGTCACTTCAACTGGCTCTACTTCACCGATGACTTCCACATGGAAGACTTCTGTTTCAGCAGATGGCACATAGGCTTCACCATAGTTGAACTTCAAGCCTTCAGCCAATTTTTTTGAGAAGTTTTCAATACTTTTAGAAATATCTTTGGTAACATAATCGCCACCTTCTTGATAGATATTTGTAAATTGAAGTTCTTGGCTACGAACAGATGCCACCGTTGTTTGGCCACCACCCATATCGATCACCGTTGCTCCGAATTCACGTTCGCCTTCATTCAAGACTGTTTTGATCATCGCAAGCGGTGAAATGATGATGTTTTCAACTTGTAAGCCTGCACGTTCAACGGTTTTACGCAAATTGTGCAAGATTGTACGAGGTCCTGTATAAAGAAGGCCACGCATTTCAAGTCGGATCCCCATCATTCCGCGTGGATCGCGGATTCCTTTGGAAACCATCTACTGTGAATTCTTCAGGAATGAAGGTGATTACTTCACGATCCGGTGTCATACTTTTTTTGTGAGTGCAGATTTGACAACATTTTCAACATCTGCATCTGTGATTTCTTTTCGAATCACTTGTGACTGGAATCATTCCTTGAGTTGCTTCTGATTTGTAGTAAGTTTGCAGGCAACCCAACATTGACTAGATTGATTGAAATCCCTGCTTTTTTTCTTCAGCTTGGCTGATTGCATTTTTTTAATTGCATTTGAAGCAGCTTTCGATATCTACTATAATTCCATCTTTGACGCCAGCACTTTTTTTGCATTGCTGACTCCAATTACATTCATTTCTCCATTGACATGTTCTGCCACCAATACTTTTTATTGAACTAGTACCGATATCTAAACCTGTAAAAAAAGCCGTCTCTAGCCATTACACCAGTCCTCTCTTTTTATTTGTTTTCACTTTACATCTATTTATAGCCCTTTTAGTTGGAACTATCCAAACTTCATTATATCACAAAGAAGCCTAAAATGGACATTTTTTCTTCAATTATTTGAGATAATTTATGGGCTTTACTCATTCCCAGAAGAATTTTCTCCTTCTTGATTCTGTTCTTGGCTTGCTTCCTCAGAATGTTCTTCTTGCTTTTCTGTACTTTCAGCCTTTTCTTTTTCAGCTTGCTCTTTGGCATCTGCAATGGATTGTTCACTATAGCTGAAAACTCCAGCCTCCATATCGATAGTCGAATCATCGTCTAATTGCTTACTGATCGCCTTATAATAAGGAAGTTTGCGGGTAATTTGGGAAACAGGCACCAAGATTTTATTATCGTTTTTCATAGTGATGGTCACCAGATCCTTGGTGACCTTGCTCGGAGTCAGATCTACCGAAACAATTTTATCCGTAATGGAAGAAGAAATAGACTTCATTTCTTGGACAAATTGTCTAACCAATTCTCGATCTGAGAATTTTAAACTAATATAGGAGGACGGCAATTCCGAAGCTGGAGTTACTGTCTCAACGACTTCTCCATTTTCTAATACTGGATAGTGGTCTTCTCCGGTCACATAATAAGCAACTACTTTGTGTTCCACGACATTGACTTTAAAGGTCGCTGGGAATTGATAATGCATGTGCACTTCTTTGATCCACGGACTAGCCGTTTTCATATTTTGTTCATAGACCGATTTATGAAGGAAGGTCGTCAGAGTATAATCTTCTTCCTTAATGCGACTTTTTTCATACAAGAGTTGCTGATCAACCGCTTTGTTCCCTGAAAATTCAATGACTTTCTGTGTGGACAAGGGGCTTAAAAAGTAGATGGAGAGAAGGGCGACAATCGAGCTGATTCCGATAATCGGAAGGGCACGATAGATGTGGCGTTTTGCCACTGTCGGTTCCTTCTTTGGTTTTTTCGTCTTCAAGCCTTTAAAAAATGAAGGCTTTTTCTCTTGCTTCTCTGAAGGATCTAGCTCCTCTATAGCCGGATCATCCTCTTCTCCTTCTGAACTTTCTCCATCTGCTTCTGGATCCTCTTCGGCCTCAGATTCATCTTCCTCTTCAGGCTCTTCTATTTCTTCAGATTCTTCCTCTGAGACAGAAGTTGTTTCTTTTTCTGAAAGGTCTTCGTCTTCTTTTGTTTCTTCGCTTTCAGTTTCTCTGTTTCAGCTTCTTCCGCTTTTTTTCAAGCGCTTTTTTTCTAAATATTCTTTGTTTTCTTTTTTTTGCCAGGCTGACAATTCTGTAATTTTGTCATCCGTTGGCGTTTTTATTGTCGTCCGTCATCTTTTCCCTTACTGATATCTTTTTTTGAAGCAGGCCATAAAAATCGTCTAGTGAAAGGAGTTCTGTCGATTTTTCCATTGCTTGGTGGTAGACTTGGCTTTGCTTCAACATTTCTTGAATGGTTTCATTGAAGGTTTCGAGCGTCAATTGATCTTCCTGCAATTGCTCTGCATAACCTTTATCCACAAAATATTGGGCATTTTCAATCTGATCGCCACGGCTGGCTTCTTTTCCTAGCGGTACGATCAGGTGGAGTTTGTTCATGGCTAAGAGTTCAAATAAGGTATTGGCTCCACCTCTAGTCACCACTAAATCAGCCTTCTGGAGCATGGGCAAATACTGATCGGTTACATAATCCACTCGATACAAACCGCCCTCAGCCTGATTCAATGTTGAATCGCCCGTCAAATTGATGATATTGTAGTGCTGCAAGAGCTCTGCTTGATGCTCTGTCACAAATTCATTAAAGACACGCGCACCAGCAGATCCTCCGACAAAGAGAAGGGTCGGCAAGTCTTTTCGGAAATCTTGTGTTTTTTCTTCTAAAACTTCTGAAGTTGTCGGAATATGATCTGTAACCTTGGTTACCGCACCGATATGCGCACTTTTTGTTAAACCATGAGCTTGCTCAAAAGTCGTGTACATCTTGGTAGCGAATTTATAAGCAATTTTATTGGCCAATCCCATCGAGAGATCCGACTCATGGATATAGACAGGGACACGCGTGAGTCTAGCCGCAATCACTGGTGGCACCGAGACAAATCCCCCTTTTGAGAAGAGAACTTGTGGACGCACACGAAGCAGGATTGCAATGGACTGGAGCGTTCCCCAAGCCACCTTGAACACATCCATCATATTTTGGAAAGAGAAATAACGACGCAATTTCCCTGTTGCAATTGAATGGAAGCGTACGTCTAAGCCAGACTTTTTGATCTCTTGGTATTCGATTCCTTTTTTGTCCCCAATATAATGAACTTCCCATCCATCTTCGATAAATTTTGGAATCAAGAGGAGATTAAGGGTCACATGTCCCACGGTTCCCCCACCAGTAAACATTATTTTTTTCATCTTATTTCAACCCTTTTACTGTAGCAAGGAATTCATCCCCACGCACTTCAAAATTCGGATACATATCCCAGCTGGCATTGGCAGGACTTAGTAGTACAACATCGCCAGGGCTAGCCAAGTCGAAGGCTTTCTTTGTAGCATCCGCTACATCTGCCGCATCGACATAAGGGACGCCTGCTTTATCGGCTGCGCGTTTCACTCGAGGAGCTGATTCCCCTAGAATCACCATTTCCTTTAGACCAGCAATGTGGGGTACCAATTCATCAAATTCATTGCCACGATCGAGCCCCCCTGCAATCAAGATCACCTTGTTGTTATCAAAACCAGAAAGGGCTTTTTGTGTTGCTAAAATATTGGTCGATTTACTATCATTATAGAATTTGACACCTTGAATCTCATCCACATATTGAAGGCGGTGTTTCACTCCTCCAAAGGCCGACAAGGTTTCTTTAATGACCTCATTCTCCACACCCCGGACTTTTGCAACCGCAATCGTTGCCAAGGCATTTTCTACATTGTGGCTACCTGGAACACCCAGTTCATCTGCACGCATAACAACTTCTCCCTTAAACTTGAGAAGTCCATCTTCCAAATAAGCACCGTCCACTTTTTCGACCGTTGAAAATGGAAGGACCCTTGCCTTGGTATTTGTAGCCAGTTCCTTGGCCAGGTCTTGGTTGAAGTTCAAGACAATGACATCTTTTTCTGTCATATTCTTTTGAAGATTCCATTTGGCAGCTACATAATTTTCAAAAGAACCATGATAGTCGATATGGGTCGGCATGAGGTTGGTAATCACTGCAATCTCTGGACGGAAGGCTTCAATTCCCATCAATTGGAAAGAAGACAATTCCATGACCAGAACATCCTTTTCTGTTGCTGTTTGTGCAACTTGACTAGCTGGAAAACCGATATTTCCAGACAATAGACCACCTTGACCGGCGACCGTCAAGACTTCCCCTGATCATGGTTGTCGTCGTCGTTTTTTTCCGTTTGATCCTGTAATCCCAATAATTGGCGCATCCGAAATCAGATAGGCCAATTCCACTTCAGTGAGGACGGGAATGCCTTTTTCAAGCGCTTTTTCAACCATTGGATTCGAATAAGGGATTCCTGGATTTTTGACCATGACTGCAAAGTCTTCATCCAACAATTCCAAAGGGTGACCTCCTGTCACAACTTTAATCCCTTCTTCCAGTAAACTTTGTGCTGCTGGATTTTCTTCAAAAGGTTTGCCATCATTGACGGTCACAATCGCTCCTAAGCGATCCAACAAACGGGCAGCTGACTCGCCTGACTTCGCCAAACCTAATACAAGAACCTTTTTATTTTCAAATTGTTTCACAAATTTCATGATTTCTTCGCTCCATTTTTATCACTCTCTATTTTACCTTTTTTTAGCAAAATTAAAAAGCCCAAAGGGCTTTAAAAATCACGTCACCGTTTATTTTTTCTGTTTGGTCGTCATTTTGGAAATATCTACCAAAGCCAGGTAGCCAACAAAGGCTAGAAAGGCACCGACAAAAAACTCGGACGGTAGTTGGAATATCTGAAAAATGGCGAGACAAGCAAGGACGATAAAAGAGACGATCAAGACCACCATTGTGACACTGTTTAAGGTACCACGAATACTTTTTGGGGTCATAAAAAGGTAAAAAAGGAGAATCAAAATCCCTAAGATAAAATAGACCATTTTGTTTCTCCTTTCTTTCCGTATTATTCAGCAAACTGCTGATTTTTTCTTTTTATTTGCTTTTTCGCGTTCTGCTTTGTTCAAGATTTGTTTCCGCAAACGGATAGATTCAGGTGTTACTTCCATGTACTCGTCGTCGTTCAAGAACTCAAGAGATTCTTCCAAGGTCAAGATACGAGGAGTCTTGATAACCGCTGTTTGGTCCTTAGTAGCGGAACGAACGTTGGTCATTTGTTTTGCTTTCGTAATGTTTACGGTCAAGTCGTTCTCACGAGAGTTTTCACCAATGATCATTCCTTCGTAAACTTCTGTACCTGGATTGACAAAGATCGTACCACGTTCTTCGATAGACATGATAGAGTAAGTGGTTGCTTTTCCGTTATCGATTGAAACAAGAGCACCACGGTGACGTCCACCGATTTCTCCTGGAATCACTGGCAAGTATTGGTCAAAGGTGTGGTTCATGATTCCGTAACCACGTGTCATTGACAAGAACTCTGTTGAGTATCCAATCAAACCACGCGCAGGAACAAGGAAGACCAAACGAGTTTGACCGTTACCTGTTGCAACCATATCCAACATTTCACCCTTACGCTCAGAAAGGCTTTGAATAACAGAACCTTGGTATTCTTCTGGTGTGTCGATTTGTACGCGCTCAAATGGTTCACATTGGACACCATCAATTTCCTTGATAATAACTTCTGGACGAGACACTTGCAATTCGTATCCTTCACGACGCATGGTTTCGATCAAGATAGACAAGTGCAATTCCCCACGTCCTGAAACTGTCCATTTATCAGGTGAATCAGTTGGGTCAACACGAAGAGAGACGTCTGTTTGCAATTCCGCTTGCAAACGTTCTTCGACTTTACGTGAGGTCACCCATTTCCCTTCGCGACCAGCAAATGGTGAGTTGTTGACCAAGAAGGTCATTTGAAGGGTTGGTTCATCGATGTGAAGGATTGGAAGAGCTTCAACTGCGTCTGTCGGTGTGATCGTTTCTCCAACGAAGATATCTTCCATACCAGAGATCGCGATCAAATCACCTGCTTTAGCTTCTTGAATTTCACGACGTTCCAAGCCAAAGAAACCAAAGAGTTTGGTAACACGGAAGTTCTTAGTCGTTCCATCCAATTTAGAAAGAGTTACTTGGTCCCCAACTTTTACAGTACCACGGAAGACACGTCCGATACCGATACGTCCAACGAAGTCGTTATAATCAAGCAGGGATACTTGGAATTGAAGAGGCTCATCTGAGTTATCAACTGGAGCTGGGATGTGATCAATGATAGTATCAAAGATCGGTGCCATTGTGTGCTCTTGATCAGCTGGATCGTCTGAAAGTGAAGATGTTCCGTTAATCGCTGATGCATAAACAACTGGGAATTCCAATTGGTCATCATCCGCACCCAATTCGATGAAGAGTTCAAGAACTTCGTCTACAACTTCTTCTGGACGAGCAGATGGTTTATCGATTTTGTTAACTACAACGATCGGAACAAGATCTTGTTCCAAGGCTTTTTTCAATACGAAACGAGTCTGAGGCATGGTTCCTTCGTAGGCATCAACGACCAATACAACCCCATCGACCATTTTCATGATCCGTTCCACTTCTCCACCGAAGTCCGCGTGTCCTGGTGTGTCCATGATATTGATTCGAGTTCCGTTATAAGCAACGGCTGTATTTTTAGCAAGGATCGTGATCCCACGTTCTTTTTCAAGATCGTTTGAGTCCATTGCACGTTCTTGCAATTCTTTGCGTTCATCCAAGGTGTGCGATTGTTTCAACAATTCGTCTACCAAGGTTGTTTTTACCATGGTCAACGTGGGCAATGATCGCAACGTTACGAATATCTTCTCTTAATTTTGTCATGATTTCTCTATAAAATTTTTAAATAATATTTCTAACTGAACAATTATACCACAGTCCTATCTAAAAAACACAGTTCAGCTAGTTGTAAATGTTTTCATCTTCGTTTCTTTTCTCCGACTCGATTTCCTTTTCTTTTCATGATACACTGATGATAAGAATTTCAGAAAAAGAGGCTCCCATGAGATTAGATCAATTGATGGCAGACCATCAGTATGCTCGCAAAGACATCAAACAACTTCTGGCCCGAAGGCAAATCTTGGTCGATCACCTACCAGCTCAAAAGCTATCCCAAAACATCGACCCTGGACTCCAACAGATTCAAATAGGGGAACGAATCATTCAAGAACCGCGTCACCACTACTACATGCTCCATAAGCCAATCGGGGCCGTGACCGCTAAAAGAGACGCCCACCATCCAACGGTGATCGATCTAGTGGACCCTCAGCAAGAGTACCCCGACCTCTATCCTCTTGGTCGCCTCGATCGCGATACCAGTGGTTTGCTCCTCCTCACAGATAATGGTCCCTTAGGCTTTCAACTGCTCCATCCTCAATACCATGTGGAGAAGGTCTATGAGGTAGAAGTCAATGGTCCGCTTTATGCAGCCCACATCGAGCAATTTCAGAATGGGATTTCATTCACAGACGGCCCTATCTGTAAGCCTGCCTCCTTGACCATTCTAGAAAGTACCCCCAGCTACAGCAAGGCCCAGGTCCGAATCTCAGAAGGAAAATACCACCAAGTGAAAAAGATGTTTTTAGCCATTGGGGTCAAAGTAATATCCTTAAAACGCTTGTCTTTTGGTCCCTTCACCTTGGATCCTCAGTTAGCCCCTGGAGAAAGCCGACCTTTGAATGAGGTGGAGCTCACACGGGTCAAAGACTACCTTGAAAAAACGAGATAAAAAAGCTCTAACCACACACTTTGTGCAGTTAGAGCTCTTTTTATTAAGCGTCTTTTTTCACTTTCCCATTCCAAGAATCAAGACCATAAGACAAGACATAAATGTCTGTATAACCTTTTTTCTTAAGATAGAGAGCCGCATTGGTTACACGCGAACTACGGCTATTTTCATAGAGCAAAATTGGTTTGTCTTTGCGCAAGGCTGCAAGACTCAACTTCAACTGAGTAGAAGGAATGTTGCGTGCTCCTAAAATATGCTTGGCATGAAACTCAGCTGGCTCTCGCAAGTCAATCAACTGCCCTTGACGAATCAGCTCTTCAAAAGTAGCATTATCCACAAATTTAGCAGCTTTACGGATGCGGAAATAATTAAACGCCATCCATCCAAATGCTCCTAAAATAGCCAACCAAACAATGATATTTCCCATCACTCTACCTCACTCTTTTTCAAAAATTCTAATTCTTGCTTGTGTTCTCTTCTTAAAACGGTATCGGCTTCTAAATAATCGAGCCGCTCCATCAGGCCTGCATCATAAAGACGTTGAAGCTCAATTTTCATCAATTCGATGTCATAGAGGCGCTTCCCTACGTAAATGATGATTCCAAAACGTTTTAAAAATTGTTGAACATCATACAGGTTTTTCATGTTCATTATTGTATCAAATTTAGAAAGGCTTTACAAGATTTTCAAGCAAATGATGAAATTTTCCGCTTGCTTTACGAATAAATAAGTATGATCAACTTTTATTTTTTTACCATCGGTACTTGTATCGCCTCTTTTTTGGGACTAGTTGTCGACCGTTTCCCAAACCAATCCATTCTCGCTCCTCGCAGTCATTGTGATCACTGCCAGCACATCCTTGGAGTTTGGGACCTCATCCCCATTATCTCGCAACTACTGCATCGCTTTCGCTGTCGCTATTGTCATCAGCCCTACCCATTTTGGTACTGCCTTTTTGAGGTCTGGAGTGGCCTGCTCTTTTTAGCCTGCGCCAATGGTTACCTTTCCCTGCCTCAACTTCTAACACTACTGGGAGCTGCCGTTTTAGCCATCTATGACCTTCGCTTTATGGAATACCCCTTGGTCATCTGGTGCTGTCTCCATGCCCTAGTCCTCTTTTTATCCGGTAGTAATCTCCTCATGCTGGTCTTTTTACTCCTTGCAATCGGAGCTCACTTTTTCTTTATCGGAATGGGAGCAGGAGATTTTCTCTTACTAGCTACCTTTTCGCTAAGCTTTTCTTCTACCCAGATCCTCATTCTCATTCAGATCGCATCCATCTTAGGCATTCTCTTCTTTGTTTCTCAAAAAAAGAAAGAGACCGGATTCCCTTTGTTCCCTGTCTCTTTCTCAGTTATCACGCTTTACTGCTTTTATACGATGTTTTGCAGATAAGTTCTTCTTATTTTGCGCCTTCGCTTCTAGATAATCGGCGATGGCAGCCACATCCTTGTCCCCACGTCCGGAAACATTGATGATGATGATCTTGTCTTTATCCAATTGTGGAGCACGTTTGACTGCTTCTGCAATCGCGTGTGAGCTTTCAATAGCTGGGAGGATCCCTTCTGTCTTACTGAGAAGAAGAAGAGCTTCTACTGCTTCATCATCTGTTGCTGCTACGTATTCGACACGACCAGAATCTTTAAAGAAAGCATGCTCTGGACCAACCCCTGGGTAGTCCAAACCAGCAGAGATCGAGTACACTGGCGCTACTTTTCCATCTTCGCCAAAGACTGCATAGGTCTTCATACCATCAACCACTCCGATAGTCCCTTTGGTCATAGTCGCTGCGTGCTGATCGGTATCCAAGCCATGACCAGCTGCTTCTACCCCAATCAAGCCGACTTCCTCTTCTGCGACATATTCAGAAAAGGCACCGATGGCATTAGAGCCACCACCGACACAGGCAATCACATAATCCGGCAAACGACCTTCTTTTTCCAAGATTTGACGTTTAGATTCTTCACTAATCACTTTTTGGAATTCATGCACAATGGTTGGGTAAGGGTGAGGGCCAACAGCAGAACCCAAAACGTAAAAGGCATCCAGATCCGCCATCCATGCTCCAAACGCAGCATCAACGGCATCTTTCAAGGTCTTAGTCCCTGGTTTCAACCGCATGGACGGTTGCTCCCCATCATTTCCATGCGGAAGACATTCAGCGTTGGCGTTCCACGTCTTCTGCCCCCATGTAGACATCACAGGCCATGCCAAACTTAGTCGCTGCACTGCTGTAGCTACACCGTGTTGACCTGCTCCTGTTTCAGCAATCACGCGTTTTTGCCCATGCGTTTGGCCAAGAGGATTTGCCCCAAGACGTTATTCAATTTATGCGAACCTAGGTGATTCAAGTCTTCGCGCTTCAAATAAATTTTTTTGCTCCACCCTAAATGCTCTGTTAAACTTTCTGCAAAGTAGAGCGGTGTTTCGCGTCCAGAATAGTCTTTCAAATAATGTTTGTATTCTGCAATAAATTCTGGGTCATTTTTATACTGTTCAAAGGTTTCCTCTAATTGATTGAGCAAGTTTTGAATGGGTTCTGGTACGAAAGATCCACCAAATTGTCCGAAATAGCCTTTTTGTTTCTGTCATGATTGTGTCCTCTTTTCTATATCTTCAATCCTGTTTATGATCTTTTTTCTCTCTTGGGCCCTTTGAGCTGCAGTCTCACTGGGTTCCTTTGAGATACAAAAAACCTCACACAGAAAAATCTGTGTGAGGACGATTCGATACTCACGGTGCCACCTCAATTGTAGGAAGATATTCTTTCTCCTACATCTCTGACCTGTCTAACAACAGGGTGCACGATAAGGTGTGCTCACCGAATTTTTATTGTTTCAAATTCATTATCATAAACGCATCAGCCCATTTCAAGATTCACCACTGCTTGTTCGCAATCACCACAAGCTCCCTGGAAGTGAGAAAAATCCCTACTTTTCTGATGTCTTGAAGCTATTATAGCTCCCGCTTCTGACTTTGTCAACAAAAATTTTAAAAAACGGCTGAAATGTTCGGATTTTACATTTTCCCATTTTTTGCTAGCAATCGTGTTCGGAGATACTGAAAGCCTAAATAAGCCAGATAAGCCCCTAAGGTATTGGTCCACAAATCATCTAGCTCAAAGACACGATTGGCATTGAACAAGAGATCTAACAGAACTTGACTACATTCAATCCACAAGCTCATGGCAAAGCCGAAGCACAAGACCCGTTTGCGACTCCTCAACCAGGGCCATAGCCAGAGAAGTTGAAAGACCAGCGGGCTTAACAAAAAGATATTGGCTATGTTTTGGAGAATGACCTTAATGAGTTGGAGGACACTGGTGATTTGGCCAAGATTCATCACCGAATTAAGAGGAACCAGCAGGACGACGATGCGACCGAAATGTTGAATACCCGGTGTTTCCATACCTGGCTCTGGCTGTTGGGGCAAAAAACACATCAGACACAAGAGGATAAAATAGAAGAAGTCGCCACCCTGTAACAGCCTTCTTCCTCTTTTTTTGTTAGTTCTGTATGATCGATCATCCCTTGTTTAAGGTTGCGCATGTTCAACAATCGCTTTCTCCCGATCCCGTTTCATGGTATTTGAACGCAATTGGCCACAGGCAGCGTCAATATCTGTACCGTGCTCTTGACGCACCACACAGTTAACACCATGTTTTTTCAAGGTATCATAGAAGGCCATGACCCGTTCTTTTGGACTCCGGCTATATTGGTCATGCTCACTGACAGGGTTGTAAGGAATCAAGTTAACATAAGACAATTTCTTGATATTCTTAAGCAATTCTGCCAACTCTAAGGCTTGCTCGACTCCATCATTGACTTCATTGAGCATGATGTACTCAAAGGTCACCCGACGGTTCGTAGTCTCAATATAGTATTCAATCGCCGCAAACAATTTTTCAATTGGAAAGGCCCGGTTGATCTTCATGATGCTAGAGCGCAAGTCATTGTTTGGAGCATGAAGGGACACTGCCAAATTGACCTGCACACCTTCATTTGCAAAGTCACGAATTTTATGGGCCAAACCAGAAGTTGACACTGTAATATGGCGAGCACCAATCGCTAATCCCTTGTCATCGTTGACCGTCCGGATAAATTTCAAGACATTGTTATAGTTGTCAAATGGTTCTCCGATCCCCATGACAACGATATGGCTGACCCGTTCATCTTGACCCCGTTCGTCAAAGTATTTTTGGACCAACATGATTTGAGACACGATTTCACCATTGTTCAAATCGCGTTGTTTTTGATCAAACCAGAAGCACAGAAGGTACAACCGATATTGCATCCGACCTGAGTCGTTACACAGACAGATAATCCATAGTGCTGACGCATCAAGACGGTTTCAATCAACATGCCGTCTGGCAATTCAAAGAGGTACTTGACCGTCCCGTCTGCTGACTCTTGCACGATCCGTTGCTTGAGTGGGTTGACGACAAACTGATCATTCAACTTCGCAATCAAGTCCTTAGAAAGGTTGGTCATTTCTTCGAAGGACTGGACGCGTTTGCGATAGAGCCATTCCCAGATTTGTGCTGCACGGAATTTCTTTTCGCCGTTTTCTTCCGCCCAATCAATCATATCCTGGCGTGTTAAACTATAAATGGATGGTTTCATTCTTTCTTACTCCTCTTTTTGTCGAATCACAAAATGACGTTTGTTGTCTGTCTTCGTTGTCTTTTTGGTCTCAGCAGACGGTCTTGTTTTTTTCGAGTTTTTCGCTGGTTGTCCCTTGTCGCGTTCTCGTTTTTGGAAACGATCTTTTTGTTTGCGATTGCGCGAACGCTTCTTAGGCTCTCTTTCTTCTGATTGAGCTTTTTTGACCGGTGATTTCTTATCAAAGGAAGCACGATGAGGCTCCTTATTTTCAAGGACAAAATAAGCACAACCATAGCTACAATATTCTAACAAATAATCGTCTAAGCGACTTAGTTTATCCATCGTTGCAACATCGCGCTCTTCCTTATAAAAGCCACGCAAGCGCAACTGCTCATTGCTCCAATCACCAACAATGTAATCAAACTTGGTTAAAATCTCAGAAAATCGCTGACCAAAAACAGTCGCATCAAAAGCTTCCTTTTCATTTTTTAACAACTCAAAGGAGAGGTTTTCTGAACGGATTTGGTCTCCTACCTGATGAAAGACAGGTCCAGGAAATTTATTGTAATTATATAATTCAGGGTCAATCTCTTTTCGCATAGTGTTCCTTCATCAAAATCTATTTACTGTAACACTTTATTTTATCATAAATTTGATGACTTGCGTCAGATTTGACTAGAAAAGAGTTGAAATTCATTTGAGAGCAAAAAGAGAGTAGACAGAAATCGGTAATTCGTTAGAATTCGATTTCGTCGTCCCACCTCCTCACAGTTGAGTAGGGCTGTAAAAGCTGATGAAGTCAGCGCAGTAGAGCCCACTCAACCACTGCTTCTTGATCGACAATCCAAAAATAATTGAGAGGCTAGGACTTTTGTCCCAGCCTCTATGAATATTCATTGCCGGATGAAAGGGGCAAATAAAGAGTGATTTTCGTATAGCTATTGGCCTTAGAATCAATCTCCATATGATAGGCTTCGCCAAATTGAAGATGCAATCGTTGGTCCACATTTTTCAAGCCAACACCTCCTAAACGAAGAAGGGTTTGGGCTGTTGATTCTGATAAATCAAACCCTCGTCCATTGTCAAAAATCGATACGCAGGCGGAGTCTCCACTGACTTCAGTTGTCACTCGAATGAGACCTGGCCGATCGATCTCTTTAATGCCATGGTAAATCGCATTTTCCACTAAGGGCTGAAGCACTAATTTTGGAAGCTGATAGTCGCCCAACCGTTCATCTTCTAAAATTTCATAGTTGAGCTTTTCACCATAACGTTGCTTCTGAATGAAAAGATACTGGCGGACATGGTCAATTTCATCTCTCAGTAGGATTTGCTCCTGGCCTTGGTTGAGAGCCAGTCGAAAATATTGAGCCAGAGACTTAGTGATATCGACCACGCGCCGACTATCGTTAAACTCCGCCATCCAGACAATCGTATCCAAGGTATTGTAGAGGAAATGCGGATTAATCTGAGCCGAAAGTGCCCGCAACTCGTAACGCCGTGCGTTCTGCTCCTCTTCCTTAACCTGTTGCATGAGGTTATCGATTTGGTCCAACATGGCATTAAACGCTTGAGCGAGGTCCACCAATTCTGGAGATCCTTTGGCTGCAGCCCTCACGTGAGCATCTCCTGCTCCAATCCTCAAAATGATGGTCTGAAGGTCTCGTAAGGGTTTGATCCACAAACGCAGAACAAAGCTGATCCCTATCAAACACATGATCAAAGCTAGTAATCCTAGACCAATGAAAGAGTATAGGAGCTGCGACTGCAGCATCTGAAGTCCTTCAAGTGAAGCCACTCCAATCAAGGTCCAATCGCTATCTGGAATCGGAACCTGATAGATAAAATTCTTCCCTCCTTTGCCATAACCATCTTTCACAGCAATATAGGGCTGCATGGCCTGCATTTCTTGGCTGGAGGAATAGACCGCCTTTTTAGGATGGTAGACAAACTCATGCTTTTGATTAATGATAAAACTAAAGCCTTGTTTCCCTAGTTGAAGGTGATCCAAGTAAGCCTGAAGGCTATCGTAGCCAATATCCAAGCGTACTACTCCGAGATTTTGGCCAGTCTGATCGACCACTTCTTGGGTAATAGAAACCACCCATTTTTCTTTTTCCGAAGTCAAGGATTCCTTTCGAGCTGGCGTCAAAACTGGCATGGCTCTTTCCTTAATCGCCTCTTGATACCAACTTTCATTCATCATATCTGAGGAAGTCTGCATGCTGATTTTTGTATCTGTCGCTACCAGACGTCCATCCTTGGTCACCAAGACCGCTGAGACCAGGTCCGGATCCGTTTCAATCATCGTTCGCATCAGGTGTTGAACCGTTTCTTGATTCGTACTCTTGTCTTGGGCAAATTGGCGAACAGCCTGTTCCTTGCTAAGAACCGTTGTGGTCTGCTTTAATTTTTTTAGATAGGAGGTGATAAACTGACTGCTTTGATCGATACTATTTCTTGTCGTCCGCTCCGTTAGCTGACGGATCGTCCCTGAACTCGTTTGATAATAGAGGCCACCAATAAGACCAAAAAGTAGGAGAATGAAGAGAAAAAAGTAGAGGACCAGCTGAATCAGCAAGGGATATCGTTTCATTCATGCTCTCCTTTTTTGTACTGCCTTGGTGTCACCCCAACAACCTGCTTAAAGCGTTGAGAAATAGTTCATATCTTCAAAACCAACCTGATCGGCGATCTCATAAATCTTTAGATCTGTCGTGAGAAGTAAGAGTTGAGCCTTCTTCATTCGCTCTTGAATGAGGTAGTCTTGGAAGGGGAGTCCCAATTTTTTCTTGATCAATACGCTTAGATAAGAGGCACTGAAACCAAGTTGATAGGCCAGATCCTTTAGAGTTAACTGAGAGTCTGCTAAACGAGCATGAATGGCTTCTTCCAAGTCTGTCGAATAACCATGACTGACCAAATCTTCGACTTGCGCTTTCTTACGCTCTTGATCAAGTTTTCCCTTCACCTTTGCTAACATCTCTTCAATATCATCTTTTGAAAAAGGCTTCAGCAAATAATCATCTGCACCTAACTTGATGGCTTTCCTCGCAAACTCAAAGTCATCATAACCTGTCAAAAAAATGATATGACAAGACGGAGACTGCTCTTTGACGAGATGGGCTAGATCCAAGCCATTCATTTGTGGCATATTGATGTCGGTTAGAAGGATATCGGCTGGTTGCTCTTGAAACTTCTCCCAAGCCTCACGCCCATTTTTAGCCTGGTTGATGACGGTCATTCCAAACTGTTCATAATCCACTAAGGAAGTCAGTCCCTGCCGGATAAGCTCTTCATCTTCCACAATCATGATCGCATACATGTCTTTCACCTACTTGTCTTTGCTATGCTTATTATAGCAAATTGTGGTTCCAAATGTCTCAGACATAGTCCAATAAATAACCGTAGCCCTTTTCTTTCATTTCTGCTTTAGGGATGAATTTGATTGACAAGCTATTGATGCAGTAACGAAGGCCGCCTTTTTCCTTGGGACCATCGGTAAAAACATGGCCCAGATGGGAATTTCCCACACGGCTCCGAACTTCTGTCCGAGTCATATTGAAACTCTTATCCTCCTTATAGATTGCCACATCAGGACTAATAGGACGACTGAAACTTGGCCAACCACAACCAGAATCAAATTTATCCTTAGAGGAAAAGAGCGGCTCACCGGTCACGACATCTACATAAATACCGGCATCAAACTGATCCCAGTAACGATTGGAGAAGGCCCGTTCGGTATCATTTTTTTGTGTCACCGCATACTCTTCAGGAGATAACTTCTTTTTGATCTCCTCATCGCTTGGCTTGGAGTAGCGACTAGCATCAATAACAGGATAAGAAGCCTGATTGACATCGATATGGCAATACCCATTCGGATGTTTCTTTAGATAATCCTGGTGGTAGTCCTCAGCCTTGATGAAATTAGTCAGTGGCTCTTTTTCCACCGCTAACGGTTTGTCGTATTTTTTTGCCACCTCTTCAAAGACTTGGTTAATGGTTGGAAGGTCCTCTTGAGAGACATAATAGACACCTGTTCGGTATTGTGTTCCTTGATCATTTCCTTGACGATTCTTCGACGTTGGGTCGATAATCCGGAAATAATGCAGGAGCAATTCTTTCAGAGATACCTTCTTGACATTGTAGGTGATGTGAACTGTTTCAGCATGGCCTGTTTGAGGGACCAATTCATACTTGGTCGTTTCTCCCTTTCCGTTGGCATATCCTGATACGGCATCAATCACACCTGGAACACGGGAGAAATATTCCCTCTACGCCCCAGAAGCAACCACCAGCCAAATAAATTTCACGCTGATCCTTTGGATCAACCGTTTCATTTGTTTCTTTTTTGGCTACTGGAGTCTGACTCATGGACGCTTTTTTGATCTGCTCAGTCGTCGCATCTGATGTATCCAAGGCCATGGATCCTTTGACAAGGAAAAAGATTCCAAAACAAAATAGCCCCACTAAAAGAATGGAAATGAGTTTCCATTTTGTTTCCATTTTATGTCCTCCTTACTTCATTTCTTTTAGAGTCTGGACGATGTCTTCCTTGCTCATATAACCGATATGGGTCTTAGCGAGAGTTCCATCGCTTGCAATAAAGAGAGCAGATGGATAAGAGCGAATCCCATACTCTTTGAGCAAGTCGCCCTTACTGTCCATTAAGACTGGGAAATCCTTGTAATCCAAAGACTGGTACCAGTTTTTGAAATCTGCTTCCGATTTTTCACCATTAAAGGTTGGAGCTACAACGGATAAGACCACATAATCTTTACCCTCCTCTGCCTTTGCTAAATCATTTGTGTCGCCTAATGTTGAAAGACAGATAGAGCACCAGGAAGCCCAAAATTTGAGGTAAACTTTCTTTCCCTTGTAATCGGATAAGCGGTAGGGCTTGCCATCCACTCCTTGCAGGTTAAAATCCTTCACTTTCTTGCCAGATGTTTGCCTATCCCCAGCTTTGGCTGTTTGTTGGCCCATATCCTTATTGGAAGTAGCCATTCCTTGACTCGAACAAGCCCCCAAAGTCCAGTACACAAGAATCCTGCAGCTACTAAAGCTAATTTCTTCATCATTATTACCTCTTTAAATAAGGAGAAAGTCATCCTCAGATGACCTCTCCCTTCTTTCATTAGTTGTCTGATTTCATATCAGATGATCCACTCTTTTCGTCTTTCATTTCTGAATCGCTGGATTTCATCTCATCCTTTTTCATATCGTCCTTCATTTCAGAACTGCTGTCAGACATCATAGATGAATCTTTCATGTCTTCTTTTTTCATTTTATCATCGGACATGGATGAATCCTTCATGTCATCCTTCTTCATATCGTCCTTCTTCATATCGTCCTTCTTCATCATACTACTATCGTCCGTTTTTTTCATGTCTGAATCTGATTTCTGTCCAGAACAAGCTGCTAAAGTGACGATGCTAAGTGTAGCAATAGAAAGTGCAAGAATTTTTTTCATGATTTTTTTCTCCTTTAATCATTCAAGATTAGTGAAACAGGGATGCGAGGCTATTAAGATTTCCTAGCATCAGCAAGATGCCCATCAAGATGATGAGGGCACCACCAATTTTTTTCAAGGTTCCCATATGGGGCTTGAGTTTAGCAAAATGTTGTAGAACCCAGCTAGAAGCCAAGGCCAAAAGCAAGAAAGGCAGAGCCAAGCCTAATGTATATACCAGCATCAGGAGAGCGCCTTGCAATGCACCATCTCCTCCAGAAGCTGCAATGGCTAGAACAGAACTCAAAACTGGTCCGACACAAGGGGTCCAACCAAAACTGAAGGTGACCCCTATCAGAAAAGCATTGAAGAATTCATTGCGCTCCCGATTCTTTTTGAGTTGGATAGTCTTTTGCTTTTGGAGTTGTCTCAGATTGATCACTTCCATTTGGTGAATCCCTAGTAAGATCACAATCCCTCCTAGCAGATAGCGAAACCATGGAGCATACAATACCTGACCAAGAGCCCCTGCACCGTATCCTAGAATTAGGAAAACAGTTGATAGACCTGCGATAAAACAAAGAGTCTTCACCAAGCCATACCAAGAAATATCTCTTCCAAAAATTCGAACAGTTTTCACACGTTCAGAATCCAATAGAATCCCTACATAGACTGGCATCAGTGGCAAAATACATGGGGAGAAAAAGGATAGAACTCCCGCTAAGAATACTGAAATGGAAAACAAACTGGTTTGAATCATTTCACTACCTCCCTTTCTTTCTGATACCAGTATAAAGAAAAAATCCCTCTAAAAATAGAGAGATTGATAAGCAAAAACTTGAATTTGATTAGAAGGTGATTAATTCTTCGGATGGGCCTTTATCCATGCTACGAACTCGTCATAAGAGTGAATTTGTGTTTTCTCTCCAGTTGTTTCGTCTGTGGCATAAAGATCCATGACTTCTTGACCTTCCGGCGCAAACCAATAAATGATTTTATCAAACCATTCGCGTTCATTGTATTGTTTAGGACGGAAATATAATGCATTTAGATATTTTATATTTTTTTCTAATTCTGGATATAATTTAGAAAAGTTAGAACCAGAGACATTTATTTGAGACGGTTTATAATTCATTGGATAAAGTGAATTTTCGTTTCTTGAAAGATTATACTTTGCTAGATTCGCGTCGATCTGTTCAGAGATCCCACCCCTATACCAATCATATTTGTTTTTAAAATATTGTTGTTGCTTTTGGTTGATCTTCTGCATCTCTTTTTCAGAAATGTCATTATATCCTCCCCCATTAGCTAAAAACAGGATAGGTCTAATATTATCACCCATCAAGTCGTGATCACTTAATTTTTCCAAATTAAGTGTAAGATAATCGTCTCCGTTTTGTAAATAGGTCTGAGGAGCATTATTTGGTGCACGGTACAAATTATTTTTCCCAAGCAATTTATATAAGTCGAATTTAATAATTTTTTTCTTTATCACTTTTGTATATCATAACTAATAATTTGGTAATATTCTTCATTTCCAATCGGAGGAATCTTCTCAAAATTGCCAGTATAAAGAGTGTGCGAAGAAATAGATGTAACATAATTTTTCTCCACATAAAACAACACCATCCAAATAATTATTTACGGCAACAAAAACAAATTTATCGTTATCAAATAATTGTATTTTTTTCTAATTTTTAGACGGCATATCATCTATATATATCTTCTCAGATGATTTTTTTTAAGTCTCATAAAAAAATTATACTACCAACAATAAGCATAATTAGGAATATGATCAACCTAGCCTTATTTTTTTGTTTCGCACTATGAGTTTTCTCCTATTTTTCTTTTACTTCACATCACCAAATGCCTTTTTCAAAGACCACTCCTTTTCATTTGATAACCGTTGATCATCTACTTGATGTTATTGTTTTCATGTGAGCTTCATTACTTTACTTGTCTCGGAAATTTCTTCTACTTTTTTTTCAAATAATCAATAGCGTCTTGAAGGGTTTTGACGGGGACAATTTTCATCTTCGAATGAATTTGTTTCGCTGCTTCTTTAGCTGTTTCATAGTTTGATTTGGCCTTGGGATTGGCTTTCTTTTCTTCTTTGGAAACAGGGTTATTAGGGGCAAAGAAAATTTCTGCTCCTTCTTTATCGGCTGCGACGACTTTCTTGTCAATCCCACCGATATCACCAACCGTTCCATCTTGGTTAATGGTTCCTGTCCCTGCAATATGGCGTCCCTGACGAAGATCTGGATCAGCCACCTGGGTGTAGATGGCTAGGCTAAACATCATACCGGCACTTGGACCACCAATCCCTTGGGTCGCAAATTGGACAGGAACATCGCCTTTGGCTTCAGTCCGGTCGATCAGGCTAATACCGATTCCGTTTTTCCCGTTGGATAATTTGATGATCTTTCCGTCTGCGGTCTTGGTTTGTCCATCCTCAATATAGGTCACTGAAACAGGATCGCCAATTTTTTGAGAACCAACATAATCAATCAATTCTTTGGAACTCTTAAAGGTCTTGCCATTCACACCGGTGACGGTATCTGCAATGTTCAAGATTCCCTTAAAGGTCGAGTCATCTGCCACTTGCATGACATAAACACCAAGAAAGTCCATCTGGGTTTCTTTTCCAGCTGTCTTTAACCCTTGGTAGATGGCCATATTTTGCGAGGTTTCCATATAGAATTGGTTAATCCGCGTAAATTCTTGGCTCGAACTACCACCTGTCATATCCTTGGCAGAGTAGATATCTGTAAAAGGTGTCGCCCAAGCATAGATCAAATCAGCCGGGGTCGCTTCTTTCACTGCCACGGTTACAAAGTCATAAGACCCTGACTTGGTATCCATTTTTCCATCGACTGTCATAACCGATCGAATGTCTTCGGCCGTTCCTGGCATCTCAATATAATAGGGAAGGCGAATCACAAAAGCAGCTAGCAAGAGAAGCAAGAAAAGAACGCCTGCAATCGGCCATCGGTATTCTTTCAATCGTCCTTTTTTTTCTTTTTTTAGGGTCAAGCTTGGTTTATTCGCTTGTGTCATCTTTGATTTCCTCCATTACACTCTTTGGTACATAAGGTGAGATATCCTGTTGAAAAGCCAGCAACTCTCGAATACGCGTTGAACTAATGGCCTGGTAAGGAGGCTGGGCATAAAGATAAACCGTCTCCAATTCAGGCGCCAACTGGTGATTAAAATAATCCATATTGGCTTCGTATACCAGATCCTGTGCATTGCGCAAGCCCCGGATCAAGGTGATGACCCCAAGATTGCGCGCCACTGTCACAGCCAACTCTTGAGTTGACGTCACAATTTCAACATTTTCCAAATGAGCCAAGGCCCCTTTCACCATGCGCACGCGCTGCTCAATGGAAAAGAGTCCGACTTTTTCCGGATTATAAAAAATTCCGACATAGACACGGTCAAACAAGCGACTAGCTCGCTCGATCAATTGCACATGCCCAATGGTAATCGGATCAAACGATCCTGTAAACAATCCACTTCTATCTGACATATACTGTTACCTTACTAATTCCATAGATTTTTTCTTTCCAGATTCCCACTTGTCCGATTTCCTCAGGAAGTTCTACGTGTTTATCAGTTTCGCACACAATCATGATCTCCTCTGACAAGAGATGGCGCTCGCACAAGGTTTCGATATCGCGAACAATCTCTTCCTTAGCATAAGGAGGATCCAAGAAAACTAAGTCAAAGGTGCCCGTTAAAAGCCCTAAGGCCTGCTTGGCCTCCATTTTTAGCAGTTGAAACCGTTCCTTTTCCTTGGTCATGGCAATATTGGCTGCTACAATCTCCTGCGCTCTACGATCTCTTTCTACTAGAACGGCCTCTGACATACCTCGAGAAACGGCTTCGATAGAGAGCCCACCGCTTCCAGCATAGAGATCCAGCACTCTTCCACCGTCAAAGTAAGGACCAATCATATTGAACATGGCCCCTCTGACCTTATCAGAAGTCGGCCTGGTTGTTTTTCCTTCAAGTGTTTTGAGGGGACGTCCCCCATAGGTTCCAGATACTATTTTCATAGGGACCATTATACCAAAAAAAATCAGAAAATTGCGATTTGATATGGTCAAGCGACAATTAAAAGAGCCGAGCACTCTGCTCGACTCTTTCTTTCCTTATAGGATATTTTCATATTCATCGCGGACAGATTGAGGCCAGACACTAGTTTGGACTTCACCGATATGTTTCTTACGAAGCAAGAACATAGCCAAACGAGATTGTCCGATCCCTCCACCAATCGTGAGTGGGAAAAGACCATTTAACAAAGCTTTGTGCCACTCTAATTGGAGACGATCCTCGTCCCCTGTAATCGCAACTTGACGGCGAAGCGTATCTTCATCAACACGGATCCCCATTGAAGACAACTCAAAGGCGGAACCTAGAACGTCATTCCAGACGAGGATATCACCATTCAAGCCCTTGTAGCCATTTTCAGACTCTGTTGTCCAGTCATCGTAGTCAGGTGCACGGCCATCGTGTGGTTTGCCATCTGCAAGCTCTCCACCAATCCCGATCAAGAAAACAGCTCCGAATTCTTTGGCAATGGCATTTTCACGCTCTTTTGGAGTTAAATCTGGATAGCGTTCCACCAATTCTTCTGTGTGAACGAAGGTAATTTGTTTTGGAAGAACTGACTCAATGTCATAGCGCGCTTCTACTGCTAGTTCTGTCAAACGAATGGCCTTGTAGATTTTTTCAACCGTTTCTTTAAGGTAGGCGATGTTGCGTTGACCATTTGGGATGACCTTTTCCCAGTCCCATTGGTCTACATAAACAGAGTGGATAGCGTCTAGCGAATCTTCATCTGGACGAAGAGCCTTCATATGGACAAAGAGACCTTCTCCTTCGCCAAACCAAAACGTGCCAAGGTATGGCGTTTCCATTTTGCGAGTGAATGCACGACTTCATAAGTCTCATCAGGAATTTGAAGGACCTTTACAGATACCGGATGTTCAATCCCAGAAAGGTTATCCTGCATCCCGTCTCCGACCTTACTCAAAATTGGCCCTTGGACTTCAATGATATCCAATTTATCTTTTAAATACTGCGTAAACGTCGTTTTAACAAACGAAATTTCTTTTTGTTGGTGGATAAAACTTTTTTTCATATAGTTCCTCATTTATAGACATTTTAGAATTGATTATACTCCTTTTTCAATCAAAATCAAGTCTTTTCATTCGTTTTCAACTGAATTTTTCTCTTGCAAAAAGGATTCATTTTTGATAAACTATATGTAACCTTTAAAACGTTACATAGGAGAAGCGACATGTTTGATGCAAAAAAACTAAAAGAAAGACGCCTGGAAAAAGGCTTGACCCAAGCAGATGTCTACGAGGATCTCAAGATTTCTCGCAAGACTTACTCCAGTTGGGAGAATGGCTTAGCGGAGCCACACGAAAAAAATCTCAGGAGGTTGGCCAAGCGCCTCTCCGTTAAAGAGGACTACTTTATTAACAAAGACTCCGCACTCTACACCTACCCTTTATTAACCCCACCTCATCAAAAAGAAAGTCGACCAGTTGGCCAGCCAGTTATTGGAACAGCAAAGAAAAAGTTGTTTCCTTGACAGCTTATAAGGTTCTTTCGATTGAGCTAGCAGCCGGGTTAGGACACACCTTTTATGACAACGAAACGGACTATGAAACCGTCTATTTTGACCAAGAGATCCAGCACGATTTTGCTTCTTGGGTATCAGGTGATTCGATGGAACCTCTCTATCCTAATGGCTCTGTTGCCCTCATGAAGCAGACTGGCTTTGACTATGATGGGGCTGTCTACGCCCTCATCTGGAATGGAAAAACCTACATCAAGAAAGTCTATCGAGAAGCGGAAGGTTTGCGCTTAGAATCCATCAACCCTGACTACGATGATTTATTTGCTCCCTATGAAGACGAGCCCAAAATCGTCGGCATTGTGGTCGGGCATTTTCTCCCACTCGAGGTTTAAATATGCTATTTGATTATTCACGTGAGCCTCATTCTGATATTGCTTTTGTGGATATGAAAAGTTTTTATGCTAGCTGTGAATGTGTCCGTCTGGGGCTCAACCCCTTGACGACTTCCCTTTGCGTCATGAGTCGAAGCGACAATTCTGCTGGCCTGATTTTGGCGAGCTCTCCCGTTTTCAAACAAGTCTTCGGCAAGAAAAATGTCAGCCGTAGCTACGACCTACCTTTTGACCTCAAAACCAGAAAATTTAATAGCTACGTCGCTAAAAAACAAGGATTGCCAACAGATCCAGCATTTATTGCATCCATTGAATCCTGGGCCAAGAGGACCCTGATTGTGCCTCCACGGATGAATGCCTACATTCAGGTCAATATGGAGATTCAAAAAGTCTTTCAGGAATTTGCGGCACCAGATGATATTTTCCCTTACTCGATTGACGAAGGCTTTATCGATCTGACCTCTTCCTTAAATTATTTTATTCCAGATCCCTCCCTCTCTCGAAAGGAAAAACTGGATCTCCTTTCTGCTAGAATCCAAAAAAGGATCTGGCAGGAAACTGGAATCTACTCTACCATCGGCCTCAGCAATGCCAATCCCCTTCTTGCCAAGCTAGCCTTGGACAATGAAGCCAAGCATTGCCGAAATATGCGCTCCAATTGGTCTTATAAAGATGTAGAAAGTAAGGTCTGGAAACTGCCCCAGCTCACTGATTTTTGGGGCATTGGACGTCGTACTGAAAAGCGATTGCAAAAGATCGGGATCTCGTCGATTGCTGAACTGGCCCAGGCTCACCCAGATCTCTTAAAGAAAGAATTCGGAGTCATGGGCCTTCAACTTTGGTTCCATGCTCATGGCATTGATGAAAGCAATGTCCACAAGCCTTATCGTCCGAAGTCACGAGGTATTGGTAATTCTCAAATCTTGCCCTATGACTACCATCTACAAGCCGATATTGAGCTGGTGTTTCGGGAGATGGCTGAACAGGTGGCTATTCGCTTGCGACGGAAAAAAAAGAAGACGCAACTGGTCTCCATTCATGCCTCCTACTCCAAAATCGAGGGGCTTCCGTCCATTCACTGCCAACAAAAGATTGAGCCTACCCAATCCACCAAGATTTTATCCGATACGGTTCTGCGGCTCTTTCGCTCCAAGTACGAAGGTGGCGCCATTCGGCAGATTGGTGTTTTTTATGGAGAACTTGTCGAGGAGTCTCTTCAACTCTTTTCTCTCTTTGACGATCCAGCAGCCTTGGAAAAAGAGGAGAAACTCCAGCAGACCATTGACCGCATTCGGGACCAATTTGGCTTTACCTCTCTTCAGAAAGGCTCCTCATTACTAGAAAACTCACGCGCCATTGCACGCAGTAAACTAACAGGCGGACATTCCGCAGGAGGCTTAGATGGATTAACATGATCGACCGTTCTTATCTCCCTATCAATCCGCCCGCGAATTTCAAGATCGTGGTATGGCCAAATGGGCTGGCTTCTTTTTATCCGAGCACACAACTGCCCTGCATACAAAAGAAATTGACCGCAGTCAGCTCACGGTTCTTCCACTTGCTGAACAGATCCAGCTCCTGGAACAGGCCTTTCAACAACAAACGACGATCTCGATCACAACTCTAGAGGGGAATCAATTTGCAACCTACACAGGTTCGATTCACACCTTTATCTGCTTCTGAGGCTCTTCTCAAAAAGCGATGGCTACTACCACCGTCTCCTCGTAGACTCTATCATTTTTTTATTGAATCTGAGGAAACAGCCTATGAAACCTATTCAGACTAAACACGAATTACAATTTGATTATTTTTCGGAGAATTACCACCAATTTGAGATGGACTTTTACAAGTGGGCCGCTACTTCTACGCCTCTCGTCTTTTTAGAAGACGATATTCTCCACTCTATGGCAAAGAGGCCAGCGAAACTACTTTCGTCTTCACCATACTAAAAGTCGGGATCATCGAGACCATTATTTCTATTTTTAAGGTTTCCACACTCTCCCAATCACCCCTGACCCGTATTTACGCTTATACAGGACATCACTTACAAAAGATAGATGCTCATCAGGCAGAGAAAAAGGATAGCTTGATCTGAGAAGCTATCCTTTTCTTGATTTATGGGATTCACTACAGTTCTTATGAGTGATTAGAATCCATCTACGTTTGTGTAGATTTTTTGTACGTCTTCGTCATCTTCAAGAACGCTGTAAAGTTTTTCAAATGTTTCCAAATCTTCACCTGACAACTCAACTTCTGATTGAGGAATCATTTCCAATTCTGTTACTTGGAATTCTTCGACACCTGATTCACGCAAAGCAACGATTGCTTTGTGAAGATCAGTTGGAGCAGTGTAGACTGTGATCGTTCCTTCTTCTGCTTCGACATCATCTACATCCACATCTGCTTCAAGCAAAAGCTCAAAAATGGCATCGGCATCATCACCAGCAAAGACGATAACACCTTTGTTGTCAAAGAGGTAAGATACAGAACCTGAAGCTCCCATGTTCCCACCGTTTTTTTACCAAAAGCAAGACGGACATTGGCGACTGTACGGTTAACGTTTGAAGTCAAAGTATCAACGATCAACATCGAACCATTTGGTCCAAATCCTTCGTAACGTCCTTCTGTAAAGGTTTCGTCAGTGTTTCCTTTTTGCTTTTATCGATCGCTTTATCAATCACGTGTTTTTGGCACTTGCGCTTGTTTCGCACGGTCAATAACGAATCTCAAAGCAGTATTTAGTTCTGGATCTGGTTCACCCTTTTTAGCAGCTACATAGATCTCCACACCAAATTTGGCATATACTTTTGAGTTGGCACCATCTTTTGGCAGTTTTTTTTGGCAACAATATTGGCCCATTTACGTCCCATGAGGATTCTCCTTAAATTTTTTCAAATTATTTTCAATCTTTTATATTATATCACAAATCACAAGACTTGGAAGAGTTTTTTGCGTATCCTTCCAATTGGAGTTGCTCGGCTATTCACCCTTTATTGATCTTCCACTCTCACGGGCACTCGACCCCAGATCTGTTCTGGCAATTGGGGATGGCCTAGCTGATACACCTGATCGGCTTGCTGGGTCAAGTCATCCCAAGGTTCCTTACCGATTCGAGTCACGATTTCTACTGATTTTTTCAAGCCTTTGAGGTGAGCTTGTCCCTTTGCGGAAAATCCTAAGACATGAATGGCATCGGGAAGAGCTTGATCCATCGCCCCTACCAAGATGTAGGTCAAGATGCGTCGCACGCGCGCCTTGGTATAGCGCTTGGTTGCGACTTTCTCCACCAGGTCTTCCACAGAGCTAGCACTTCGAACCGCGTCCTTTATCCGATGGGCCAGTTCTTCATTGACTTGAAAAATCTGTGTCAGATCCGGATGGGTTAGGATTTGATAACGGAGCAGTTGGTCATAATCCTCCCAAGATACCTGTGGAGCCGACTGAAAGAGTTGGCTATTGGGCATGAATCTAGCGACAAAGTCCTGATCTTCCTTGTGTATGCGTAGACTAGTTGCAGAAGCATAGGCCACTTCTTTTTCTTCTGAATGGTAACCTGCACCTTGCCGTTGGATAGCCTTAAGCGCAATCCCCTTCCCAGCACAAGCCTTGGCATAAGCCAGCCCCAGAATATGATTGGGAGTATTCCCTGTGAACTCCACTCCAGCAAAGGTTTCCCACATTTTTTGGGTCTTTTGTGGATAGGATAAATCATCCGGAAGGCTTCGCAAGAAAGCTTCCATTTCCGCCTCTTTCTCCGAATAAACAGTCGCAATCGCTTGGTAATCTAAGACCGCTTCTGTCCCAAAAGTCAATTGGTCGATTCCTAGACGGGACAAGATTTCTACCGCTCCCTTGGCAAAATGATCAGCCGACTGAACAGCCACGAGAAAGGGGAGCTCGACCACCAGGTCCGCTCCATTTTCCAAAGCCATCTGCGCGCGAATCCACTTGTCTACAATGGCAGGTTCGCCACGTTGAACAAAATTCCCAGACATGGCCACAATCTTCAGCCCTTCTGCCTGTTTGAGCAGGTACTTGTGACCATTGTGAAAGGGATTAAATTCTGCAATAATACCTGTAACTGTCATGTTTTCCTACTTCTGTGCTACAAAAAACCAACGTTTGCTGGTCTTTGTTGGCTCTTTGTCTTCAAAGTCTGCATACAATTTGAAAGATTTAAAGCCAGCCTGCTCCAATAAGATGTCATAGGTTAAAACTTCATAAGTGCGTTCCTCATGAACTTCATCGTGGCGACTAAAGCTGCCATCCTCTTCTTGCACAAAGAAGGTCAGCTCATGGACGATCGAGTGAGGGGCCGCATCCTCATAGGTATCCCAGAGCATGGCAAAGTCTTCGGCATTTTCGTGGTAGGAATATCCTGGAAAGACCTCATCCGTCTGGTAGGTCGAATGGACATCAAAGATAAAGACTCCGTCCTCATTGAGGGCATTGTAGACTTCTCTGAAGACATCCCCTACTTCTACCTCGTCTTGCATGTAGCAGATAGAATCTGAATAGCAGGTCACGAAATCATAAGTGCCTGCTTGCGAGAGATCCAACATATTGCCCTCGATAAAATCAATCTTTTGCTTGGCTGAAGCAAGCTCTTTTTTCAGCAATTTTCAGCATGTCAGCACTCAAGTCTAATCCTGTTACGTCAAACCCAGCTTGGGAGAAACGGACAGACTGAATTCCTGTCCCACAAGCCAATTCCAGTAATTTTTTCCGGTCCTTACTTTTAGGAAGATGCCGGAGGGAAAAATCCGTCCACAAATCATACAGACTATCATCCATGACCGCATCATAGACCGCCGCAAATGTTTCATAAGTCGCCATATTCATGATACCAAGTCCGCCCGTAATCCGATAGAAAATTAGGAGCACGACGATGGAGCTAAGCTCCAAGGAGAGCTATCTATTTTCCGAGGATTACAGGACGGGTTCAAATCCTTTCTAAGATACAAAGAGCCTTAAAAGCAAAGAGAAAATAGGAAACTTTCTGCCGTATCGTCAGATACAAAGAAAATTACTCTTTTTCTCACAGCTTTTAGCTCGTGTTCAATTATCAAATTAACCAAACACGAGGCCCCATCCTTTCTTTCCATAGAATTTCAATTTAACCAACAAAACTCAGTTGCTACCAACTGAGTTTACCTGCTTATGCTAAGGCTGCTGAAAGATCGACAGCACTTGCTTCGTGCCATAGCTTTTCTAGGTTATAGTGGGCACGCATTTCTTCTGAGAAGACATGGACCACCACACTACCTAAGTCAAGAAGGACCCAACCACCAGCTGAATCACCTTCGACGTGGCTGGCATTCCCACCAGCTTCAACGACCTTCTCGCGAATATTTTCAGCGATAGCTTCCAATTGGCGGCTGTTCATAGAGCTTGCGATGACAAAGTAGTCTGTCACGCTGGTCAAGCTTTTGAACATCTAAAGCTACAATGTCTTCTGCACGCTTTTTCATCTGCTGCTTTGACAACTAGTTCAAGTAGTTCTTTTTTTCTTTCATGTAATCCTCTTTCCTTAAAAAATTGATTTGTAATCTAAGACATCCGCAAAACGTTCTGCCCAAATATTTTCATAAAATTCATTAAGCGTTTCTGCCGGAATATCCTCTCCATCAAAGGTTGTGACAGCTCCTTCTGGAATGACCAGCTTGTAGCCGTATTCAAACCCCACTTTGACGGATGTATCGACACAATATTCTGTCTGCATACCACATAGGACTAGTTGTTCAATCCCTTGTTGATCCAAGTATTCTTTTAATCCTGTCTCTTTAAATATGCTATTGTATCGCTTCTGAAACACCTTCTCATCTGCCTGCCTCTTCAATAGGGGAGATAATTGCCAATCTTCCGAAGTTAAAGCCTCTGGCGTTTCAATATGCTGCATGTAGATAATTTCAATCTGCTCTTTTCTAGCCTGCTCTTGCAAATAAGTGATCTTCTCTAAGAGCTTTTCTGTCTCAAAACCTGTTTCCACTAAGATATTTTGTACGTCAATAATGATAAAAGCTGTCTTCACTCACTGCTCCTCTTTCAAATACTTTACAAATGCATTATAGGTTTCAAGGGTTTGGGGATAAATGGGCAATCCTTGGTGGGCCAAGTGTTCGACTGTGCGAGCTGTCTCATAGGCCACGGCACGATCCAAGGAGACTTGAGCGATGTCGCGCGCTTGCTCTACCCCCGGAAAGGCCCGGTTGTGCTCAATGTAATCTGCTACATAGACAATCTTGTCTAAGGTTGACATCTGTCCACTCCCCACGGTGTGGATCTCAATACTGCGAAGAATGGCTGGATCTGTCAGTCCGAGGTCTTCTTGGATCTTGTAAATCCCGACCATCCCATGCCAGACATTGTTGCCCCAGTTTTTTAATGCTGGATCCAGCTCATAGCGATCGATCAAGTCCAGAAATTCCTGATCTGATAATTTCTTGGCGTAGTCATGTAACAAACCTGCTAGACCAGCCTGCTCTTCATCAGCCCCATAGCGTTTGGCCAAGTCACGCGCAACCTTCTCAACCCCTAAACAGTGAGTAAGCCGCTTTTCTGGCAGGATTTGGCGCATTTTTTCAAGCAAGACCTCACGAGAAAAGCCTAGATAGTTTTCATAGGTCATTGATACAATCCTTCTTTCTTGATGTAGTCCAAGACTGGTTTTGGCAACATAAAATTCGGCGTCCGGCCTTTGGCTACAAAATCGCGCACCATACTAGAGGAGATGTCCATGAGAGGAACATCCACCCAGATCACCGGATAAGAAGTCCCTGCCTTATAGCGTGGTCGCTGTACCCCGACAAATTGCACAATCTCCACCAATTCATCGATGCGGTGCCATTTTGGTAAATAATCCACCATATCTGCACCAATGATGAAGTAATAATCTGTGTCTGGATCCCGTTCATTGAGCAAGAGCATGGTGTCGTAGGTATAGGAAATCCCTTTCCGCTCGAGTTCAATCGTCTCGATCTCCAGACCTTCAATGCCTTCAATGGCTAATTCCAGCATCTTAAGGCGATGGTGCTCTGCAATCGTCCCCTTGGCATCGACATGCGGTGGCTCATACTCAGGCATCAAGAGCACCTTATCTAATCCTAATTGTTGGCGCACTTGATCCGCAACGACCAAATGGGCATTGTGGACCGGATTGAAATTTCCACCCAAAATACCAACTTGTTTGCGTTTCTTGTCTTTGATCTCTGGCTCTAACTCTACCTTGGTAAAGGGAGTCAATAGTTCAATTGCCATAGGTTTGCTCTCCTCGATGTCCTAAATTTCTTTTACCTTCGCTGAAATTTTACGATTTTCTTTTTTGCTCGATTGTTTAAACAAGATGAGAATCCGACCAATCTTTTGGACCGTTTCCACACCGATTTCTTCTTCCAAGATTTCTGCTACTTCATGGATATTCTCATCCGTATTTTGAAGAAGAGTTACCTTGATCAGTTCGCGCGCATCTAGCGCTTGGCGCACACTAGTTTTGATTTGGTCATTGAGCCCATTTTTCCCAATTTGGATAATGGGTTTGAGGCTGTGGGCTTGGCTATTGAGGAAAGCCCGTTGTTTAGATGTTAATGTCATGTTTTTTCATTGTTTCTTTTTTGATACTTTTCTGATGTGGTGGCGGTCGTCAGCGACCTCCTAGCGGAGTTCCATGACTTAAATTTGAGCCTAAAGTCTCAAATTTTCCGCGCCTAAGTAGTAAAATATCTACTTAGGCTTTCACCACAGCGAAAAGTATCCTTTCTAGGCTCGTTGCACTCGCCCAGTCTATAAAGAAACTATTTCCTTTCAAATTTTTAAATAATAGCTTTGCGGGTAACGACGGCGACGCCTTCTGGTGCCCAGACGGCTACTTTGGCTTCGCCATTGACGCGGATCCATCCGAGTCCTGAGATGACCAGGTCTGTCTTGTCCTTGATGGTAAACTCATGGGAAATCAAAGGCGGGAATTCTTCTTTTTCCTTGCTATTAGGAGGAGTTAGTAAGCCACCGACATGCTTGTTATAAAAGGCAGTCGCTCCTTCGAGCTTGGTTCTGTGAAGCTTGAGTTCGTTGTCAAAGAAGGCAGTGAAACCTTGCTTTTCTCCCTTGATAAAGTCAAAACGTCCCAAGCCACCTAAGAAAAGGGTTTGCTCTGGATTAAGCTGATAAGTCTTGGGTTTGATTTCCTTTTTAGGGCTGACATACTTAAGATTTTTTGCTGTCAAGTAATGAGCCATCTGGTGGCGATGGATAATCCCTGGTGTATCATAGATGTAGGATCCATCGTCCAGTGGGATTTCGATCTTGTCCAGTGTCGTCCCTGGGAAGCGAGAGGTCGTGATGATATCCTTGTCTCCAGTGATTTCTTGGATGATTGCATTGATGAGGGTCGATTTCCCAACGTTGGTCACACCCACCACATAGACATCACGGCCCTTGCGGTACTGCTCAATCTTTTCCATTAAGTCCTTGATAGCACTCTTGTTTTGAGCAGAGGTGAGGACCACATCGACAGGACGCATGCCTTCTTCGTGGGCCCGCTCCATCAACCAATGGGTCACCTTGCTATCCTTGACAGACTTGGGCAAGATGTCTTTTTTGTTTCCGACCAAGAGGACATCATTTCCTGCTACAAAGCGTGGTAAGCCTGGGATAACAGATCCATTAAAATCAAAAATATCCACTACATTGACCACGAGAGCATCACTATCTCCTACTTCGTGAAGGAGTTTTAGGAAATCATCATCTGTCAGATGCACATCTGTGATTTCATTGTAGTGACGCAGACGGAAACAGCGTTGGCAATAAACCTCGCCTGTTTCCAAGCCCTTTTCAAGAGCTGATTGGGGAGTATAGCCTAGCCCCTCTTTGTTTTCTGTCTGAATGGGGGCTCCACAGCCAATACAGAATAATTCTTCCATTCTTAAATTCCTTTTTTGTATACAATCGGACCATATTTTTCGGCCATTTGCTTCATGACACGGCGTTCACGCGCCCGGTTGATCTGGGTCTTGATCGAGTCATGCTCAACCAAAGGCTTGACCAAAATCGAACGAATGCCTGCACGATGGGCAGCTCGGATATCCGTCATCAGTTGATCCCCGACCATGACCACTTCATTTCTCATAGTGGAAACGTTTGAGGGCACGATCAATCCCAAAGGTAAAGGGCTTAAGCGACCAAGCTTCATAGTCAATATCAAATTTCTCAACAGCGCGCTTGACCCGTTTGGGACTATTATTAGATACCACGATAACCCGAATCCCTCCATCACGAAGGTCATGCAACCACTGGCGCATCTCAGGAGTTCCATCCGGATTATTCCAAGCAATCAAGGTATTATCCAAATCCACAAGGACCGCCTTAATACCTTGTTTTTTTAAGTCTGTAACGGTGAGATCATAGGCTGCTTCCACCGCAAAATCTGGTTTGTAATTTTCGATTGACACGTTTTTCTCCATTTTTTATACTCCTTTCATTGTAGCATAAAAAGGCCCATTTTGCACCCGCTTCACGACTAAAACAGCGACAGGCTCCAATCAGGTCGCTTTCACTACTCAAAAAATAGACAAAATCCTTACAAAGTTCCAAAAACATGGTATAGTAGAAGAAAAAGAACTCGGAATTTTTTATGAAACAAACAAGCTTAAAAGAGGTCTCTCCTCTTCTCCAGCGCATCATTAATTGGTCGTCTATCATTGGTGCTCTTGGGACCTTGGCCTTTTGTATCTGGGCCTACTTTTCTGGTATCCTTCAATCCAAAGAAACCTTGTCAGCTTTTATTTTGCAAGCCGGAATCTTTGGACCACCTCTCTTTATCTTTCTTCAGATCCTTCAAACAGTGGTCCCTATTATTCCTGGCGCCCTGACATCTGTCGCTGGTGTCTTTATCTATGGCCACATCATTGGGACCATCTACAATTACATCGGCATCGTGATTGGCTGTGCCATTATTTTCCACCTAGCCAGAATGTACGGGCCTAAGTTCGTCCAATCTATGGTCAGTCAGAAGACCTACGACAAGTACATTGGCTGGCTCAATGAAGGCAAGCGGTTCGATCGCTTCTTTATCTTCATGATGATCTGGCCGGTTAGTCCCGCTGACTTCATCTGTATGCTGGCAGGTCTGACCAATATGACCTTCAAACGCTACATGACCATCATCATCCTCTGCAAACCCATCACCCTCGTCATCTACACCTACGGCCTGACCTATATCATCGATTATTTCTGGAAAATGGTCTAAAGCATAACACCACCCCTAAGACTAGGAGGTGGTGTTTTTGTAGTCCTATGAATAGTTTATTACTCTCTATTTCACAACCCAACCAATCGCATCTGCAGGAGGATTGTCCACATCAATCCAGATGAAGTCAATGCCAATTTCACCGTTTTTGAATTTGGAAAGACGAATACCATTGATTTCTAGCTGAGAGAGTTTCTTACCCGTTAAGATCTCTCTATCTTTTAGCTGAAAGACCCCACGAAGAATCCAATTACCAAGAATTTCTTGCTTATCAGTTGATTGAATGGCCTTCCCAGCTTCTTGGTTGATATAGGCAGTAATCACATCACCTGATGATAAAAATCGTAGCTTAAAGGTCCGTTCTTCTTTTGAGAGCACAAGTTTACTTGTACCAGGCTCAAACCTTCCAATATCTTTACCAAAAAAGTCCGGACGCTTCTCATGAAAATGTTTGGAGTCTGGAAGAGGAATATACACTTCACTGACTGGACGATACACCAGCTGTTCAATTTCTTTGATTAGTTTTTCATTCCCCGTCTCGTTTACAAAGCGAATCAAGTCCTCGCGAATAGATTTCATCTGGGCTTTTTCTTCCTTGGTAGACCATTTTTTCAAGAGGATTTCTTCTAAAGAAAAGGTCACAAAGGCTAGTTCTTCTGGAGCCAGACTGTCTTTAAATTTGTCCTGAATCTTTAAAATTCGTGGCAAGCGCTCTTTTTTGGCCAATTTTGATCCACCATTAAAGGCATTAAAGCCCGAATTTTCTTCTACATTTCCGTGCTTATCTGTGATCACCCACGACACCGTCTCAAGAATTTCTGAATCACTTTTCTGAGGTCAATAAATGAAGGTGTTCAAAGAGATAAAAGGGATCTTCAACATAATTCACATCCCAAGTATCAACCACAATCTCCTTATTCCTAAAGGTCATATGGAGCTGACTATCTGCAGCCGTGTATTTGTAATCATGATGGCCATCTGTGAAACGAAAATTTGTCGGATTGTTCTTGGTTGTTGAGCCTAAAATCTTGAGATGGTCTAAATCAACCGGCAAATAAGTCGTTTCTCCTACGTGTATTTGTGGTTTGTGACCCTTCGAGGTCGGCATCAAGACATGATAGACGGCTTCTACATGACCAGCATCAGAATGAAATCCCTTAATGAGAGCTTTTGAGGATTCAATCCGTTGATTTCGCAAGGTCGCAATCTCACGGGCCAGTTTTTCATAGCGGGCATCATTTTCTTTATCAGCTGTTTCCTTGTCCGGTGAAATATCAGCATGAAATCGAATTTCACTCAATAACTCATTCCAAGACTGTGAATCTTTCTTGAATTGAGCAATCTTTTGATCCCCTGAGTCCAAGCCAAAGGATTTAATTCCAACCAAATACTTATGTTGCTCATCAACGACCAGCGAAGCATCATAGGAAGTATTAGCAATATCCTCACCAACCGCATGAAAAGCTTTTTGGAAAACAGTCTCTTGGAATTTTGAATTGACAATCGGAGCAACGTAGTTTTCTCGACCATTAGAATCTTCGGCTTCTGCCTTTTGAGAAAGGCCTCACTCAGACTAGCAAAATTGGTAATGAGCGTCTTATATTTCTCTTTTTGTTCTTGTTTTAAGTGTTCCCACATCTATTCATCCTCACTTCTTATTTAAGTATATCAAAAGAAGACTAGATTTTCACTAGTCCTCTTACTTATATAATTCGTTAAATAATGCTGTAAAACTCCAAATTGCCACGTTTTTTTACCAATCTGAAATAATCTTCGTCTGATAAAACGGCAAGACCATCTTCATAGGAGGCAATCTTCTTCTCTGCTTCCTCATAAGTGGAGACAAAATCTTTCACATAAGACTGGCCTTCAAACTGTCCATTCATCTTGGTATAAATAATCGCGAATTTTCCTGTACGATCAATCTGTGACGGACCATTGCTCTCATTAAGGGCAAAAGCAATCCGCTCAGCAATGCGTTTAATCACAGGGACGACCACACTATTTCCAGCCTGTTTATAAAGTTGACCATTGGAAACACCCTCAGGCAACTTAAAGGTCTTTGGATAACCTTGTACATTGAAAGTTTCCTTTGGTGTTAACTTACGAATCTCCCCACTGTCAGTCAAAATCAATGGAACATTGTGGCCACCTGTTCCCATATTTGCCGTCAGAGTAGGGACTACACCATTCTTATTTTCACGGACATATTGACGACGCCACTGGTAGACCGTATCTTGACTGGTCACATTGGCCTTGAGATCAGCGTAGAAATTTTGCTTGCCTTCTCGATAATAGTAGGCCTCATCTGTCTTAGCACCAAAATCAATGACATCGCCCAAAGTCGTAGTCAGCTTGATTTCCTCAGGGAATTCAAACAAGTCGTAGGCTTCTTTAGTATCAAAACCAACAATGTAAATCCGCTCACGATTTTGTGGAATATTTCCATAATCTTTCCCGTTGAGAACCTTCCACTTGATGAAGTAGTTGTTCTCCGTCAAAGCTTCACGAATAACCTTGAAAGTATTGCCATGGTCATGACCAACCATGTTCTTAACGTTTTCGATGAAAATGGCACGAGGTTTACGTCCCTCAATCATGCGAAGTAACTCAAAAAAGAGATCTCCACGATCATCATCAAAGCCCTTGCGGTAACCCGCAATACTAAAGGCCTGGCAAGGGAAACCTCCCATAATCACATCCACACGCTCAGCCGGAATGTCTTCCGGCTGCACCGCATGAATATCACGACTATCCAAATACGTATTTGGATAATTTAAACGATAAGTCTGACGCGCATACTTATCAAATTCATTGGCATACACCACTCTGAACTCGTTGGTCTGTTCAAATCCCAACTCAATTCCCCCAACACCTGAGAAGAAGGCTGCAATGTTGTACTTCTCAGAGCGGTTCGAACTTACAGAATTTGTCATGTAGTAACCTGCTTTCTAAAAATATTGACTTTTATCAGACTACAAATATATATTGCAAAAATAAAAAAATTCAAATGACGAAGTCACATTAAATATCGTAATTATAAATAATTAACTCACTTGCTGGAACTCTACAAGATCCATTTCTATTAATTTTTTTCTAGGAACATTAATTTGCTTTTATTTTAAATATACTATCATCACTATATAAATCTAATATTTCGTCAGTAAATGAATTAGATACTAGAAATCTAATCCCTCTTTTTATGAAGCTTAATACAAATATCTCTTAACTCCTTTTGTTTTTCAATTGGGAATCCTAATTCTGTGTATCCCGTGAATGAAGAGGAATTAAGTGGTAAATAGGGTGGATCAAAATATACAAAACTTCCTTTCCTTAGATGCTTTAGTGCCAACTTATAATCTCCCGTCATCATTTTTAAATCAGCTGTATTGAAGTAATAAGAAATACCGTTAATCATTTCTTCATTTATTATCTGGGGATTCTTATGTCTACCATAGGGCGTATTGAATTGACCCAGTTGATTTACTCTAAAAAGGCCATTGTAACATGTCTTGTTTAAGTAAATAATTCGAGAAGCTCTTTCTACATCTGTTAATTCACTAAAAGATTCCAACCTGTCTAATTCTCGAATATTGTAAAAAAATAATCTTTAGAATTATTATTTTTGTGATTATAAAGATTATCAATGAGAGCCTGAGGATTTTCCTTAACAACTTTATAAACATTCATTAATTCTGAATTGTAATCATTAATAATCGCACGCTTAGGCTGTAGATCAAATAATAAAGGCACCTCCACCCTAAAAAGGTTCAACATAAACAGTAATATCAGTAGGTAAATGCTCTCTGATTACATCTAGTAACTGTCTTTTCCCTCCTGCCCATTTTAAAAATAGGTTTTTAATCGAGTTGTTCCCATCACTAAAATACCTCATCAGAATAAAAAAATGAATTAAGTCTATCTAAAAAGCCAACTTTTATTCATTCTTTCTCTATCTATATTTTTGAGAAAGGTCACATTTCATTTTTTTCCTTCTGGATAATTAATACTGTGATACGAGATAAATTCTTTAGTTAAATCCATAAGGTTTTTTTCTGTCCATGTTTGCTAGACAAAAACCTAACAAATTCTTGCTGTTTTTTGCAGAAAAAAATCTTCAGAAGTCTTCTTTAATGTTTCAACCAGTAAATTTTCATCAAATACCATATCTTCAATTTCTTTACCACTATCAATACTATAAACTTCAATTTCAAAAATTTCTAAATTTACTTTTTTTCGCTATTAATCTTTTTCTTTGCTTTCTCCCTGCTGGATCACCATCTAACAAGATAAATATCTTTCTATGCACCTGACTTACTTTATCTAAATACACTAGAATTGATACTACTGATTCTGCTCCACTTCCGACAAAAATTAAAAATCTAAATCATTTTCATCGTTCTTATATTTTTTTCATATCGTATTTGCGGTCTATATGGTTTTGACTCTAAAATATATTCAATATAATTTTTATCCGTCTTTCCTTCACATATTATAATTTCTCTGTGGTCATCTACTTCATCTAATAAACCATAATTTTTTTAATACTTGATTTTTTTAATTTCATTAGTAAACTTGCTAACTACAGAATTTTTTTCACAATATCAAAAATCATTCTTACTTCGTTGATATGATTGCTTCCTTTTACTCTGCTGAATGTTATAAAATCTAAAGATAGGATTATTCACTTCTTTTAAAAAAATTCTCGTGAATGAGTAGTTATGAATAACTGTGATTTATTGTTTTCATTATTCACTAGTTCTAAAATAGAATCTTTTTAAACCTGTTGTTAAAAGTGGATATAGAAAGGCCTCAGGTTCATCTAATAGAATTATTTTATTATGTGTCTGAAAAAAATCTCATTTAGTAAAAAAAGAATGTTAACAAAATGACAGATGTTCTTTTGTACCCCTGCTCCTTTTAGCATCAATAATCTGAGCGTAATCATCATCTAACTTCAAAGAAATATTTTTTTCAGGAGAAATTCTGTAATTTTTGCTTGATCATCAATTACTAATTTCGGTTTTATTTCAATATGGTTTTCTCTGAATAATTCAAACTCATTATCTAAATCTGATTCAATGTCATTAATATGTTCTTTAAAAAGTACCTAGTAACAAATCATACTGTCTTTCAAACTCTTCTACAGTTTGTTTAATTTTTTTATGCTTTTTTTCTTAAAAATACTGTAGTACCATATCGTTTAACAAAGAAAATGCCTGACTAGACAAGTCTTGGTCTGTTGTACTTAGATACACACATTTAAATTTGGCGTTTAGATATTTTTTTATTTTGCTACTCGAGTTTAATTTTGCATGTTTTTGAATTCGTCTTGTAAAGTTCCGACTCTTCTTTATTAAGGTTGCAATAAATTTGATACTTACTTTCTTTACCAGTTTCTAATTCATCATCAATAAAGTCTACGGTAATAACAGGATCTTTACTAGCACCTTTAGTAATTTCCTTAATAGCATTTCTATCAATACTTGGATTGTAGGACTTAGGATTAAAAAAATAAATTAATAGCTCTTAAAAACATTCGTTTTCCCAACATTATTTCGACCTGCAAAAAATATTTAAAAACATCAAGGTCGTCAATTGTATTCTCTTCATTGGTAAATGACCTAAAATTACTAATTTTTTTAATCGGGAAATCTTTATCATATCTGACTCCTGTTATAATTGTTTTCATCGGTAATTATAACATATATCAACTAAAAAAGCAGTTCTGATATTAGACTAATTTATCAGAATCTGCTTAAGGTTTATTTATTTCACCAACTTCTTCATCTCATCAATACGAGCTACGGTCGCATCGTACTTCGCTTGGTAGTCGGATTGTTTGTCGCGTTCTTTTTGGACGACTTCTGGTTTGGCATTTGCTACGAAGCGTTCGTTAGAAAGCTTCTTACCGACCATATCCAGCTCTTTTTGCCATTTGGCTAATTCTTTTTCAAGACGAGCCAATTCTTCTTCAACATTGAGAAGGTCAGCAAGTGGCAAGTAGATTTCTGCACCTGTGATGATGCTTGACATAACCAAGTCAGGTACTTCGACATCTGCTGCAATTTCCAAGTGTTCTGGATTTGTGAAGCGTTTGATGTAGTTAACGTTGTCATTGAAGAAGGCATCGAGCTTGCTGTCGCTTGTCTTAATCAAGATAGTGATTGGCTTGCTTGGCGCTACGTTCACTTCTGCACGTGAGTTACGAACAGAGCGAATCACATCTTTAAGAGCTTCAACGCCGGCTGCTGCTTCTTCGTTTTCAAACTCTGGACGAACCACTGGGTATTCCGCAGTCACGATCGTTCCTTCAGAGATTTGGCCATAAATTTCTTCAGTCACAAATGGCATGATTGGGTGAAGGAGACGCAAGATTTGATCCAAGGTGTAAAGAAGGACAGAACGAGTGATAACTTTTTCGTCCTCGTTATCGCTGTAAAGCACTTCCTTAGTCAACTCAACATACCAGTCCGCAAACTCATCCCAGATGAAGTTATAGAGGATGTGACCAGCGACACCAAACTCAAACTTATCAAAGTTTTCAGTGACCTTACCGATCGTTTCATTGAGGTTGTGGAGAATCCAGCGGTCTGTCACGTTACCTGCTTGACCAGCAGCCACTTTAGCCACATTTTCACGAGCCACATCCAAGGTCAACCCTTCATTGTTCATGAGGATATAACGTGAGATGTTCCAAATCTTGTTAATGAAGTTCCAAGACGCATCCATTTTCTCGTAAGAGAAACGCACGTCTTGACCCGGTGCAGAACCGTTTGAAAGGAACCAACGAAGGGCATCAGCACCATATTTCTCGATAACATCCATTGGGTCAATCCCGTTACCGAGTGACTTAGACATCTTACGTCCTTGCTCGTCACGGATAAGGCCGTGGATCAGAACGTTTTGGAATGGCTGACGACCAGTGAATTCCAAAGATTGGAAGATCATACGAGACACCCAGAAGAAGATGATATCGTAACCTGTTACCAAGGTTGAAGTTGGGAAGTAACGTTTGAAGTCTTCTGAGTCGACATCCGGCCAGCCCATAGTTGAGAATGGCCAAAGGGCTGAACTAAACCAAGTATCCAAGACATCTTCATCTTGTTTCCATCCGTCACCTTCTGGTGCTTCTTCGCCAACGTACATTTCACCCTCAGCATTGTACCAAGCAGGGATTTGGTGACCCCACCAGAGCTGACGTGAGATTACCCAGTCATGGACATTTTCCATCCATTGAAGGAAGGTATCGTTGAAACGAGGTGGGTAGAATTCTACCTTATCATCTGTGTCTTGGTTGGCAATGGCATTCTTAGCCAATTGATCCATCTTGACGAACCATTGCGTAGACAAGCGTGGCTCAACCATAACCCCTGTACGCTCTGAGTGACCAACTGAGTGGGTCATCTTCTCAATCTTAACAAGGGCACCAATTTCTTCTAACTTCTTGATAACAGCCTTACGAGCTTCAAAGCGGTCCATGCCATTGAATTCACCAGCCAATTCATTCATGGTACCATCATCGTTCATAACGTTGACTTGTGGCAAGTTATGACGTTGACCAACCAAGAAGTCATTAGGGTCGTGGGCAGGTGTAATCTTCACCACACCAGTACCAAACTCAGGGTCTGCGTGTTCGTCCCCTACGATTGGGATTGGCTTGTTCAAGATTGGCAAGATAACATTTGACCAATCAAATCTTTATAACGGTCATCATTTGGGTTAACCGCTACAGCAGTATCCCCAAACATCGTTTCAGGACGTGTTGTTGCTACTTCAAGGGCACGTGAACCATCTTCCAACATGTAGTTCATGTGGTAGAAGGCACCTTCCACATCCTTGTGAATCACCTCGATATCAGAAAGGGCTGTACGGGCTTTTGGATCCCAGTTGATGATAAATTCACCACGGTAGATCCAGCCCTTCTTGTAAAGCTCTACAAAGACCTTACGAACCGCTTTTGATAGACCTTCGTCAAGGGTGAAACGCTCACGAGAATAGTCTACAGAGAGACCCATCTTACCCCACTGTTCCTTGATAGTCGTCGCATACTCGTCTTTCCATTCCCAAACTTTATCAAGGAATTTCTCACGACCCAGGTCATAACGAGAGATGCCGTCCTCAGCCAAACGGGCTTCTACTTTAGCTTGAGTGGCAATCCCAGCATGGTCCATACCAGGAAGCCAAAGCGTATCAAAGCCTTGCATTCGTTTTTGACGAATGATGATATCTTGAAGAGTTGTATCCCAAGCGTGACCAAGGTGGAGTTTACCAGTTACGTTTGGTGGTGGAATAACGATTGAATAAGGCTTCGCCTTTTTATCGCCAGAAGGCTTGAAAACATCTTCGTCAAGCCATTTTTGATAACGACCAGCCTCAACCTCGGCTGGATTGTATTTAGGTGAAAGTTCTTTAGACATGTGTGTGTCCTTTCTAGTTATTTCTTTTTAATGTTTTAATGTTGATTTTGAGCTTCCCACTCACTCTTCAGCAAGCCATATCTCAAATCATCACAGCGGTTGCCTTGAGCATCTTTGCGGTCTCTTATGTGAGCTTCGAGGGTAAAGCCAAGCTTTTCCGCGACTCGTTGACTTTGAAGGTTGTAACCAAAGCAAGACAATTCTATCTTGTGAAGGTTCAATTCTTTAAAAGCTAGATCAATCAAAGCACGCGCCGCTTCAGGCACATAGCTTCGCCCCCAATAGTCTGGGTGCAAGGTATAGCCAATCTCCAGCACATCGTCTTCGTGGCGATGGTTGAAGTCAACAGAGCCAATGATTTTATCGGTTCCTTTGACCACAATGCCGTAACCAGCTGGAAGATTTTCTTTTTGATTGCGATCGGGAAGGATATGCTCTAGATAATAGATCTCGTCTTCCAAGGTCTTGACGGGTGGAAAACCTGCTAGGTAAGAGACTTCTGGAAGACTAGCGTAAGCATGGATGTCCTCTGCATCAGCCACTGTTCGGACTCGTAAGACCAGACGCTCCGTTTCGATTCGTTCTGGCAGTTCAGCTCTTGTCATTCTTCTTCCTCGCTTTCTTGATAAAGCACCCCATGGGATCGACTCGGTCATCTAGATAACGGTAAACACGCTGATGGCCGTCCCCCATAAAGTAAGTCGGAGCAAAACGGTCATTTTTAAAATGCCCCTTGTCATCCAAGAGCTCTGGATCGGCCAGTCGCTCAAGAATCTTAGCAAAGATATGGCAGATGCCATCTTCCTCGATAATCCGATCTACCTGGCAATCCAAAACGACTGGACAAGCTTCTAAAATCGGAGCCTGAGTCCGTTCAGAAATCTCATAGTCTAGCCCTAGGTGTTTCAATTTCTCCCGATGGCTGATAAACCCAGCCTGCTCCATCTCAAGCATAAAGTTTTCATCAGGGATATTCACAGTGAACTGTTGATAATGCTTAATCTGGTCAGCCGCATTTTCCTCACTACCAACCCCGATGACCAGCCAATCTCCCAGGCTATAAGAGGAACTGCAGGTCGTGATATTGTTCCCAAAGTTCTGGTCCTGATACCCCAAGATGAAGATAGGAAAGCCATAGTAGAGTTTACTAGTGTTAAAAGATTGTTTCATGACAAGCTCCTTCAGCCAGGGTTGCAAAAAGAAAAATCGCCCCTGTCATCAATCTGACAGGGACGAATGTATTAATCCGCGGTACCACCCAATTTCGGGCAATGCCCGCAACTTTGTTTATTTCATTTTCATCCATTAGCAACCAGTTTTGACACATTTGTGGACTTCTCAGCACCGCCACTTTCTGTAAAATGTGGGATTCAAAACACCTCTAATAGGTTCATTTTAGCAAGTTTTCCTGGAAATAGCAAGAAATCATAAAAGCAATTATTTAAATTTAACGCCTAGTTCTTTCAATTTCTTGATTGTAGCTGGGCCGATTCCTTTAAGGGCCAACAACTCTTTTTCTGTCCAGTTTGCGAAGTCCGCAACAGAGCGAATACCTTCATCATAGAATGTTTGCGCACGATCAAGTGCCACACCTTCCAAACTTGCAGCAAATTCTTCCACTGAAGAAGCCGCTTGTTTCACTTCTTTCGCCACTGCTTTTGTAGCTTTCTCAACCTTTTTAGGTGCTTCTTTCACAGCTGCAGTTACAGTTGCGACAGCTTTTTTCAAAAGATGTCTATTTTGATGCTTGTATTGTTTCGCACGGTTTACGTTCTTCTTTGCCATTTTTCCTCCTAAATTCAGTGATCAATTCCTAAGGCAACAAGGTTTCATCACCATCATTCCATTCAAAAATCCGTTGATGTCATTTCAACTTTTTTATTGTATCACAATCCCCTAAAAAATCAAGTCATTGCTTAATTTTCAGGTAAATCTAGCTAGTAAAACGCCTTCAATAAGGCCATTTTAATATTTTCTTTCACCAAAGAGGCCATCTGGTAAATCATGAAATCCTTTTCCAGCATGGAAATTTTCAAACTTCCTTTGCAAGAACTGATAAGCGTCCAAACGGCTTTCATAGCGAATCATAGCGATTTTAGCTCGTTCATCCTGGTCTTCATCAAAAACTTTTTTACTTTCTTCGAGAGCCATTTCATTGATCATGACTTGGGTCTTGATCCACTCCTCAAACTCCTTCATAAACTCTGTTTCGTAACTCATCTTTATTCCATTCCTCTATAAAAATCCGTATCGATCTCCCGATAAGGTTGAATGTCCTGAACATATTCCAAGACGCCTTGAAAGTCTCCCGCTTCATCACGCACTGCTGCATAGGTGATATGGACAAATTTCCCACGCGATTCTGATTTGAACCACATTTCATACTTGTCTTTTTTCCCTTCACGAAGCCCCTGCATGATGGCTTTGACCTTCTCCAAATATTTCGGTGGGTGACACAGCTCAACATTGCGTCCTACCTGCGATGGCGTCCTCTTAAAAATCATTTCCTCAAAAGGCGCAGCATCATTGTAATATTGGAAAATATCATCCTTATTGACAAAGGTGATCTCCATTGGTAACTGGTTCAAGATTAAATTCGCTTGCTCCACCGATAAAAATCCATGGCCAAAAGCTTGTGGTTGCTTGCGGTCGAAGCTCTCTTCTTTTTTCTTAGGCGTGAAGGTAATCGTCAACTGCCCCTCAGGAGTCTCAATGACCTGACGGTGCTCATCTCCATTTGAAGAAGAAAGCGATTCAGTTGAACCTTCTGGCTCTTTCGTCGCTTCCTCTTTGAAGTCAACGCGTTTTGGCACCCACTTTTCACTCGGAAGGATAATGGCATAACCATAAGCATCACTTTCTTCTGCAATGGAGAGCCAGTCATCCTGGGTAAAGGACTCCAGCAAAATCATCAAGAGGATCGACTCTTCCTTGAAGATCATGCCCTCAAACTCTTGCGCAAAGGCTTCAAAGAGCTCCTTGACTTCAGAAATACTAGAATCCGGTAATTTTTTGGCCGCATCCAAAGCTTTCGCAAAGAGTTCTCGAATCTGGTCATCCACTCCCCACATCACTTTTGGTGGGGAATCATGCCCATATTTTTCCATAATCGGAAACATCAACTCTTCCTTACGACGGTAATGCCGGTCAAATTGACCCACTAAGCCCAGCTGACGTAACAAGCCCTTATGAATCTCCTGAATCATCTCAGGATCCTCAGTCGTCTCATAATTGTCTAGCAAGCGGCGTACCCGCATCATAGCCGCACGAAGAGCTAAGTTCTCCTGTTTAAAGATTTGAACAGGATGACCTGGATGGTCAGTATCTGCAACTTCGACCCCTTGAACCGCATTCTTAAAGAGATTGGCATGGACATCACAAAGCTCCATCACATCTTCAAAAGTGACCCCTGCATCGGAGTTCATCAGTTCATGCTCCATAAGAGAGATCTCAATCGCAGAAACCCCTGCAAAGGTCGCATCAAACCGTTCCTGAACCGACTCAGGAAGAGGCTCCATGATGAAGCTCTAATAAGATATCTCTTAAGACGTGAATTCGTTCATCACTCATTGGTCTAGCCCCACTACTTCATAGCCGTTAGCCTCTAGGGTTCGCACAATCTTCTCCATAGGGGTACCTTCTAATTTTGATCCTTGTTTCAAGGAAACCTTGCGCCCAACTGTATTGCGCATGATCGGATTGGCTAAGGGTTTAAAGCCCAACTCCACCAACAAATCCAATACTTCCGGATGTTGATCAATAACTTGAGCAACTGGAATCGATACATCAATAACATTGTCCATTTATTTATTTCCTTTACTCATTCCCTTTATTTTCTCTTTGACGAGCCCGTTCTTCGCCCCACCAAAGAGGCATCAGTTCTCCTAAAGTAATGGTCTTGCGGCTCTCATAATCCACCATAAATTCTAGATGACGATTCTCTGCATCTAGCTCAAGGAGAAATTCACGACAGGCCCCACAAGGCATCCCTGAGCCTTCTCCATAAGGAGGCTTGTCTCGAAAAGCAATAATGCGCTTGACCTTGGTCTGTCCTGATTGTTGATACATGTTGAAGAGAGCTGCTCGTTCGGCACATAAATGAAAGACGCCACAGGTTCCTTCCATACAAAAGCCCGTAAAAATCTGACCATCTGCAGCCTCAACAGCAGCAACCACATGTCGAGCATAGACAAAATCTGAAACCTCTTGAGGCGCATAGAGAGCTTTCGCCTCAAGATAAAGTTTTTCCCAAATATCCATTCTTCTTTCACTTCTTCACTAATTTCACAACTGCTTCTGTCCGTGCTGTATGGGGGACATGTCCACTGATTGAATGTATTCAACCTGATAAACCTTCGTCAAAGCCACTAGATCCCTTGCCAAAGTAGAGACATTACAAGAGACATAGACCATCTTTTCAGGTGCATAGTGCAACAAGGTCTCTATTAATTTTGTCCCCAAGCCCGTACGAGGTGGATCCACAATCACAGCATTAGCCCGATAGCCTTCTTGGTACCAGCGAGGAATGATCTCTTCTGCTGTACCAGCCTCATAGTGGGTATTCTCAAATCCCATCCGTTTAGCATTGTATTTGGCATCTTCAATTGCTTCAGGAATAATATCCATCCCCCGAACACTTTTCACTCTATTCGCAAAAGCAAACCCAATCGTTCCAACCCCACAATAAGCATCTATCAAGTGATCCTCTGGAGAAACATCTAGAGCCTTGACAGCCTCACTATACAATACTTCAGTTTGTTCCGGATTCAACTGGTAAAAGGCTCGAGGAGAAAGAGAAAATTCATAATCCAAAACACCTTCCAAAATTGCCTCTTCTCCCCAAATAATCTGCGTTTGTTCCCCATAAATCTCACTGGAACGAGACGTATTTTTGTTAACAGCAACTGTGACAATCTCAGGGTGTTTTGTGACCAAGTCTTGCACCAAATTATTTACGTTAATCTGACGACTAGTGACCACAATGATCTGAACCTGCCCAGACTTCCGAGCCCGTCGAACCATCATGGTTCTGACACCCAGTTCTTTACGCTCATCAGCAATCGGAATCTGATAATAGGTCAATAAATCCGCAAGGTCATTGGCAATAGCTTGAATAACCGGATCTTGAACCAAACAATCTTTTAATTCAACTAAATAATGTGAATTTTGAGCATAGAGTCCTGCCTTCACCTGGCCCTGAATTTCCTTGTTTGAAATTGCAATTTTGCCCGATAGTAAAGAGGTTCCTGCATTCCGATTGTCGGCCGAATATCATACTGTTCAAATCCTTCAGGTGAGAACTTCTTCAAGGCCTGTTGCAATAAATCTGTCTTAAACTCCAGCTGCTTGTCATACTTCAAATGCATGATTTGACAGCCACCACAGGTCTCATAGATATCACACATGGGCGTCACACGAAACTTAGACGCCTTATTCACAGATAGGAGTTTGGCTTCCGCAAAATTTTTCTTGACACTTGTAATTTGACAGAAGATATCTTCTCCCTTCAAAGCGCCTGGCACAAAGACAAGTGTTTTTTTATAAAAGCCAATCCCTTCTCCGTTAATTCCCATTCGTTTAATTTTCAAAGGAATTTTTTGTTTTACTTTAACGTTCATATCCCTATCTTAACACATTTTTTTCGGTATAATAAAAAAACATGAAAATTACAAAACTAGAAAAGAAAAAAAGACTCTACCTCCTGGAATTAGACAATGATCAAAAACTTTATATTACAGAAGACACCATCGTCAAATATTTTCTTTCCAAAGATAAAGAAATCAGTGAAGAAGAACTAAAAGAAATCCAAGAGTTTGCTCAATACTCCTATGGTAAAAACCTGGCCCTTTACCATCTTTCTTTTAAAGCTCGGACAACAAAAGAAGTCAGAGACTACCTGTCAAAGTATGAGATTGAAAGTGGCATTATTGATAAAGTGGTCCAACACCTAAAGGAAGACAAGTGGTTAGATGATCGTCAATATGCAAGAAACCTGATAGAAGCCAACCTTCTCAGTGGCGATAAGGGTCCTCTCTTATTAGAACAAAAAATTCAACAAAAAGGGATCCCAAAATCTATCCTTCAAGAAATACTAGCGGACTATGATTTTACAGAAGTTATCAGCCGTACCGCAATAAAACTCCAAAAGAAATACCAAGGAAAATACCCATTAAAAGCCATAGAAACGAAAATCATCCAAGGACTCATTTCAAAAGGTTTTGCATACAACCAAGCAAAGATTGCATTCCAAAATCTTGAACTAGAAGCAGATGAAGAAACAACCAATGAGCTCATCCTAAAAGAGTTAGAAAAACAATACCGTAAATACAGTAAAAAATATGAAGGCTATGACCTCAAACAACGCTTGACTCAAGCACTTGCCAGAAAAGGTTACGATTATAGTGATATAACGTCAGCCATTAGAGAATTCTTAGATTTATAAACCAAATTGAAAATTATATAGAAAAATAAGAAAAAATTTGAAAAAATATGATACAATATAGAGGATATACTTAGATTGTAGAAAGTTGGTAAGTTATGAAACTACCTAAAGAAGGCGACTTTATTACAATTCAAAGTTATAAACATGATGGCAGTTTACACCGAACATGGCGTGACACCATGGTATTAAAGATAACCGAAAATGCAATTATTGGAGTAAATGATCATACACTTGTTACAGAAAGTGATGGCAGACGTTGGATCACGCGTGAACCAGCAATCGTTTATTTCCATAAAAAATATTGGTTTAACATCATCGCCATGATCCGTGACAATGGTGTGTCTTACTACTGTAACCTTGCAAGTCCTTTTCACATTGACCAAGAAGCCTTAAAATATATCGACTATGATCTCGATGTCAAAGTCTTTACCAATGGTGAAAAAAAATTGTTAGATGTTGAAGAATACGAGCAGCATAAAGAAAAAATGCACTATTCAGATGACATCGACTTTATTTTAAAGGAAAATGTTAAGGTTCTAGTAGATTGGATAAACCAAAATAAAGGTCCTTTTTCTGAGGAATATATCAAAATTTGGTATAACCGTTATGTTGAACTGCGAAATAAATAAAGTTGGAAAGAGCGCAAGCTCTTTTTTCTTTTAACTTAATGAAAAATTACCTACAAAAAAGCCTAATGACAATCATTAGACTTTTTCGAAACACTATCGGGAAGACAGGATTCGAACCTGCGACACCTTGGTCCCAAACCAAGTACTCTACCAAGCTGAGCTACTTCCCGATCTAAAGCTACCGCTTTATGCACCCTAGAGGAGTCGAACCTCTAACCGCCTGATTCGTAGTCAGGTACTCTATCCAGTTGAGCTAAGGGTGCTCGTTCCTATTCAATTATTACATAGCCTTGCGACCATGCACCCTAGAGGAGTCGAACCTCTAACCGCCTGATTCGTAGTCAGGTACTCTATCCAGTTGAGCTAAGGGTGCTTCTTTCAACCTTTGTCTATGCCGAGGACCGGAATCGAACCGGTACGATCGTTACCAATCGCAGGATTTTAAGTCCTGTGCGTCTGCCAGTTCCGCCACCCCGGCCTCCTCAAGCGAACGACGGGATTCGAACCCGCGACCCCCACCTTGGCAAGGTGGTGTTCTACCACTGAACTACGTTCGCATTGCTTTCTTTATAAAAAAATGCCGGCTACATGACTTGAACACGCGACCCTCTGATTACAAATCAGATGCTCTACCAACTGAGCTAAGCCGGCTCATTATTATTCTTCTATGCGGGTTAAGGGACTTGAACCCCCACGCCGTAAAGCGCCAGATCCTAAATCTGGTGCGTCTGCCAATCCGCCAAACCCGCAAAAATATGACCCGTACTGGGCTCGAACCAGTGACCCATTGATTAAAAAGTCAATTGCTCTACCAACTGAGCTAACGAGTCTTAAAAATAATTTTCATTATCTTAACGGTCCCGACGGGAATCGAACCCGCGATCTTCGCCGTGACAGGGCGACGTGATAACCGCTACACTACGGGACCTATGGGAGTTAACGGGATCGAACCGCTGACCCTCTGCTTGTAAGGCAGATGCTCTCCCAGCTGAGCTAAACTCCCAAATGAGCCTAGTATCTACTAGGCTCAATCTCTGCTAAGCGACTACCTTATCTCACAGGGGGCAACCCCCAACTACTTCCGGCGTTCTAGGGCTTAACTGCTGTGTTCGGCATGGGTACAGGTGTATCTCCTAGGCTATCGTCACTTAACTCTGAATGATTAAACATTCAAAATTGAACATCTATATTCTAACAAGTTAACCTTACGTTGTCAATATCCTTTGACTCTTTGGATAAGTCCTCGAGCTATTAGTATTAGTCCGCTCCATTGCTCACACAACTTCCACTCCTAACCTATCTACCTGATCTTCTCTCAGGGCTCTTACTGATATAAAATCATGGGAAATCTCATCTTGAGGTGGGTTTCACACTTAGATGCTTTCAGCGTTTATCCCTTCCCTACATAGCTACCCAGCGATGCCTCTGGCGAGACAACTGGTACACCAGCGGTAAGTCCACTCTGGTCCTCTCGTACTAGGGAGCAGATCCTCTCAAATTTCCTACGCCCGCGACGGATAGGGGACCGAACTGTCTCACGACGTTCTGAACCCAGCTCGCGTGCCGCTTTTAATGGGCGAACAGCCCAACCCTTGGGACCGACTACAGCCCCAGGATGCGACGAGCCGACATCGAGGTGCCAAACCTCCCCGTCGATGTGAACTCTTGGGGGAGATAAGCCTGTTATCCCCAGGGTAGCTTTTATCCGTTGAGCGATGGCCCTTCCATACGGAACCACCGGATCACTAAGCCCGACTTTTCGTCCCTGCTCGAGTTGTAGCTCTCGCAGTCAAGCTCCCTTATACCTTTACACTCTGCGAATGATTTCCAACCATTCTGAGGGAACCTTTGGGCGCCTCCGTTACCTTTTTAGGAGGCGACCGCCCCAGTCAAACTGCCCGTCAGACACTGTCTCCGTAGATGATTAAACCTACCGGGTTAGAGTGGCCATAACACAAGGGTAGTATCCCAACAACGCCTCCATCGAAACTGGCGTCCCGATCTCAATGGCTCCTACCTATCCTGTACATGTGGCACAGACACTCAATATCAAACTGCAGTAAAGCTCCATGGGGTCTTTCCGTCCTGTCGCGGGTAACCTGCATCTTCACAGGTACTAAAAATTTCACCGAGTCTCTCGTTGAGACAGTGCCCAAATCATTACGCCTTTTCGTGCGGGTCGGAACTTACCCGACAAGGAATTTCGCTACCTTAGGACCGTTATAGTTACGGTAGCCGTTTACTGGGGCTTCAATTCATACCTTCGCTTACGCTAAGCACTCCTCTTAACCTTCCAGCACCGGGCAGGCGTCACCCCTATACATCATCTTACGATTTAGCAGAGAGCTGTGTTTTTGATAAACAGTTGCTTGGGCCTATTCACTGCGGCTGACTGAAAGCCAGCACCCCTTCTCCCGAAGTTACGGGGTCATTTTGCCGAGTTCCTTAACGAGAGTTCTCTCGCTCACCTGAGGCTACTCGCCTCGACTACCTGTGTCGGTTTGCGGTACGGGTAGAGTATGATTAACGCTAGAAGCTTTTCTTGGCAGTGTGACGTCACTAACTTCGCTACTAAACTTCGCTCCCCATCACAGCTCAATGTTATAGAATTAAGCATTTAACTCAATTCACACCTCACTGCTTAGACGTGCACTTCCAGTCGCACGCTTTAGTTAGCCTACTGCGTCCCTCCTTCACTACATACTCTAGTACAGGAATATCAACCTGTTGTCCATCGGATACACCTTTCGGTCTCTCCTTAGGTCCCGACTAACCCAGGGCGGACGAGCCTTCCCCTGGAAACCTTAGTCTTACGGTGGACAGGATTCTCACCTGTCTTTCGCTACTCATACCGGCATTCTCACTTCTATGCGTTCCAGCGCTCCTCACGGTACACCTTCTCCACACATAGAACGCTCTCCTACCATACCTATAAAGGTATCCACAGCTTCGGTAAATTGTTTTAGCCCCGGTACATTTTCGGCGCAGGGTCACTCGACTAGTGAGCTATTACGCACTCTTTGAATGAATAGCTGCTTCTAAGCTAACATCCTAGTTGTCTGTGCAACCCCACATCCTTTTTCCACTTAACAATTATTTTTGGGACCTTAGCTGGTGGTCTGGGCTGTTTCCCTTTCGACTACGGATCTTAGCACTCGCAGTCTGACTGCCGACCATAATTCATTGGCATTCGGAGTTTATCTGAGATTGGTAATCCGGGATGGACCCCTCACCCAAACAGTGCTCTACCTCCAAGAATCTTAATGTCGACGCTAGCCCTAAAGCTATTTCGGAGAGAACCAGCTATCTCCAAGTTCGTTTGGAATTTCTCCGCTACCCACAAGTCATCCAAGCACTTTTCAACGTGCCCTGGTTCGGTCCTCCAGTGAGTTTTACCTCACCTTCAACCTGCTCATGGGTAGGTCACATGGTTTCGGGTCTACGACATAATACTAACTCGCCCTATTCAGACTCGGTTTCCCTACGGCTCCGTCTCTTCAACTTAACCTCGCATCATATCGTAACTCGCCGGTTCATTCTACAAAAGGCACGCTCTCACCCATTAACGGGCTCGAACTTGTTGTAGGCACACGGTTTCAGGTTCTATTTCACTCCCCTCCCGGGGTGCTTTTCACCTTTCCCTCACGGTACTGGTTCACTATCGGTCACTAGAGAGTATTTAGGGTTGGGAGATGGTCCTCCCAGATTCCGACGGGATTTCTCGTGTCCCGCCGTACTCAGGATACTGCTAGGTATAAAGACTATTTCGAATACGAGGCTCTTACTCTCTTTGGCTGACCTTCCCATGTCATTCTTCTATAATCTTTAAGTCCACATTGCAGTCCTACAACCCCGAAGAGTAAACTCTTCGGTTTGCCCTCCTGCCGTTTCGCTCGTCGCTACTCAGGCAATCGCTTTTTGCTTTCTCTTCCTGCGACTACTTAGATGTTTCAGTTCACTGCGTCTTCCTCTACCTATCCTTAACAGATAGGAGTACTAGCCATTAGCTAGTGGGTTCCCCCATTCGGACATCTCTGGATCGTCGCTCACTTACAGCTCCCCAAAGCATTTCGTCGTTTGTCACGTCCTTCTTCGGCTTCTAGTGCCAAGGCATCCACCGTGCGCCCTTATTAACTTAACCTTATTTTTGGTCTTGCGACCTAAACTCTTTAAATATTTACAGCGTTTCGGTTTATTTTCTTGTTACTATTTGATATAGATATTCAATTTTCAATGTTCAATCTTAACACCCTTACAGTGTTAATGGAGCCTAGCGGGATCGAACCGCTGACCTCCTGCGTGCAAAGCAGGCGCTCTCCCAGCTGAGCTAAGGCCCCACAAGACCTCTCAAAACTAAACAAGACCAACGTACAGGTTTCCATTTCCTTAGAAAGGAGGTGATCCAGCCGCACCTTCCGATACGGCTACCTTGTTACGACTTCACCCCAATCATCTATCCCACCTTAGGCGGCTGGCTCCTTACGGTTACCTCACCGACTTCGGGTGTTACAAACTCTCGTGGTGTGACGGGCGGTGTGTACAAGGCCCGGGAACGTATTCACCGCGGCGTGCTGATCCGCGATTACTAGCGATTCCGACTTCATGTAGGCGAGTTGCAGCCTACAATCCGAACTGAGACTGGCTTTAAGAGATTAGCTTGCCGTCACCGACTCGCGACTCGTTGTACCAGCCATTGTAGCACGTGTGTAGCCCAGGTCATAAGGGGCATGATGATTTGACGTCATCCCCACCTTCCTCCGGTTTATTACCGGCAGTCTCGCTAGAGTGCCCAACTGAATGATGGCAACTAACAATAGGGGTTGCGCTCGTTGCGGGACTTAACCCAACATCTCACGACACGAGCTGACGACAACCATGCACCACCTGTCACCTCTGTCCCGAAGGAAAACTCTATCTCTAGAGCGGTCAGAGGGATGTCAAGACCTGGTAAGGTTCTTCGCGTTGCTTCGAATTAAACCACATGCTCCACCGCTTGTGCGGGCCCCCGTCAATTCCTTTTGAGTTTCAACCTTGCGGTCGTACTCCCCAGGCGGAGTGCTTAATGCGTTAGGCTGCAGCACTGAGTCCCGGAAAGGACCCAACACCTAGCACTCATCGTTTACGGCGTGGACTACCAGGGTATCTAATCCTGTTTGCTCCCCACGCTTTCGAGCCTCAGCGTCAGTTACAGACCAGAGAGCTGCTCGCCACCGGTGTTCCTCCATATATCTACGCATTTCACCGCTACACATGGAATTCCACTCTCCCTTCTGCACTCAAGTTAAACAGTTTCCAAAGCGTACTATGGTTAAGCCACAGCCTTTAACTTCAGACTTATCTAACCGCCTGCGCTCGCTTTTACGCCCAATAAATCCGGATAACGCTCGGGACCTACGTATTACCACGTACTGCTGGCACGTAGTTAGCCGTCCCTTTCTGGTAAGTTACCGTCACAGTGTGAACTTTCCACTCTCACACTCGTTCTTCTCTTACAACAGAGCTTTTACGATCCGAAAAACCTTCTTCACTCACGCGGCGTTGCTCGGTCAGGGTTGCCCCCATTGCCGAAGATTCCCTACTGTCGCCTCCCGTAGGAGTCTGGGCCGTGTCTCAGTCCCAGTGTGGCCGATCACCCTCTCAGGTCGGCTATGTATCGTCGCCTTGGTGAGCCGTTACCTCACCAACTAGCTAATACAACGCAGGTCCATCTCTTAGTGATGCAATTGCACCTTTCAAGTCAACATCATGCGATATCGACTTTTATGCGGTATTAGCTATCGTTTCCAATAGTTATCCCCCGCTAAGAGGCAGGTTACCTACGCGTTACTCACCCGTTCGCAACTCATCCGCTCGGTGCAAGCACCAAGCTTCAGCGTTCTACTTGCATGTATTAGGCACGCCGCCAGCGTTCATCCTGAGCCAGGATCAAACTCTCATTAAAAATAATTGTTTGTCTTAAACTCATTCTGTCACTGACAGATTTATTGTTTTTTCATTGTTCAGTTACTATAACTTTCGTTATAGCGCCCTGCACATTGGTTCGTCTTGTTCAGTTTTCAAAGGTCTTTGTCGCTCTCGCGCGACAACTATATTAGTATATCATGACCTTACCTTACTGTCAACACTTTTTTTCCAAAAAAATTTTTATTTTTTTGAAAGTTTTTTTACTTTTTGGTTTATAAAAAATATCAGGAGCATAAATGCTCCTGATTTCTCTATAATTTAATTGATGTTTTCAATCTCTTTTTGATCTCTATTCTTTTACTTCCAATAGACCGATGTCTCCATCTTCTCTACGGTAGATCACATTTGTTGTGTTGTCTTCTGCATCACGATAAATGAAGAAGTCGTGTGCTAATAGATCCATTTGAAGGATCGCTTCATCTAAATCCATTGGCTCTAGATCAATTGTTTTTGAGCGAACAACTTTTTCTGTGGTTGCTGCTTCTTCTACAACCGCATCGGTAAACAATTTACCTGCACCAGATTTAACACGATTTTTCTTTTCGATTTTTGTTTTATTCTTACGAATTTGACGTTCAATTTTATCTACAACTAGATCAATTGAACCGTACATATCTTGAGAGACATCTTCTGCACGAAGTGTGATAGATCCAAGTGGAATGGTTACTTCTACTTTTGCGGTCTTTTCACGGTAAACTTTTAAGTTTACTCGAGCGTCTAGCTCTTGATCTGCCTGAAAATATTTTTCAATCTTTTCGAGTTTAGAAACGACATAGTCGCGAATGGCTTCTGTTACTTCTAGGTTTTCACCACGGATACTATATTTAATCATATTAGTACCTACTTTCTAAACATTATGTTTTT